>Ga0156174_1105_pt1 | contig 51927 bp, 42 predicted proteins | sample RifCSPlowO2_12_FD_107827 | JGI IMG/M metagenome (GOLD analysis project Ga0156174, IMG submission 107827) | Bacteroidetes bacterium RIFCSPLOWO2_12_FULL_35_15
GAACTCTTCCTCTATAATGCACTACTAACAAACAAAGTTAAACCAATTGCTACCTGTTAATATGACATTGCCCTCCGAAAGAGAGGGAAATATAATTGGTATATTTTATATAAGCTAATGGTATAAGTTCTCTAATAGATTTTTCCTTGCAGTCAAAAGGACAAAATATGTATAAAAACTGTGCGGTGTTGTGATTGAACAGCGGTTTTCAATAAGCCCTTACATTTTTACCTTCCATGTAATTAATAAATGATTTGTTCACCACTTTGTTTCCTCCGGGTGTTGGATAGTTTCCTGTAAAATACCAGTCTCCGGTGTTGTTAGGGACCGCATTGTGCAAACCTTCTATGGATTGATAAATTATTTCTACTTCGGCATTTGTGTCTGCCGGACGAAGTAATTCAGCGATTTTTTTTGAAATTTGTTCAGCAGAAAAAGGCTCGTAAATTTCTTTCACTAAATTAACGATCTCTTCTTTTGGCAACCCTTCCTGTGCTTTTGCTTTTTCATAAAGTTCATCAAGCAGGTTTTCTTTGAAATTATCTTTCAGTAATTGTACCGCTGCCTGAAATGCAACAAAATCTCCTAGTTTAGCCATGTCAATTCCATAACAATCAGGATAACGAATTTGTGGTGCAGAGGAAACAATGACTATTTTTTTTGGCCCTAAGCGGTCTAAAATTTTCAGGATACTTTGTTTTAAAGTGGTGCCACGAACAATGGAATCATCTAAAATTACTAAATTATCAGTTCCTGCCTTCACCACTCCATAGGTTGTATCATAAACGTGGGCAACCATTTCATCACGTTGACTATCGTTGGTAATAAAGGTTCTCAACTTTGCATCCTTGATGGCGATTTTTTCTATTCGTGGGTGGATGGCCAAAATTTTACTCAACTCAGGTTCACTGACTTTAGTTCCCATCTGTAAAATTTTATGACGTTTTACAGTATTATTATAATGATGCAGGCCTTCGATAAATCCTCCAAAGGCTACTTCGGCTGTGTTTGGGATATACGAAAACACAGTGTTCTCCAGATCATAATCCACGGATTTTAATACAGACGGACAAAGTTGCAGTCCTAATTGTTGACGCTCCCTGTAAATATCAGCATCACTTCCTCTGGAAAAATAAATACGTTCGAATGAACATGATGTTTTTACTGAGGGTTTAATTATTTCATGTTCTCCAAAAGTGCCATCTCTTTTAATAATTAAGGCATGTCCGGGAGTAAGTTCTTTTATCTTTTCAATCGGAACATTAAATGTTGTTTGAATAACAGGGCGTTCAGAAGTGATTACAACAACTTCATCATCACTGTAATAAAAAGTTGGACGTATTCCATTCGGATCCCTTAATACAAAAGCATCCCCATGGCCAAATAATCCAGCCATTGCATAACCACCATCCCATTTTTTACTGGCATCTTTTAGGATGCGTTGTACATCTAAATGTTGTGCAATTTTGCTGGAAATTTCATCGTTTGAGCAGCCTTCGCTTTTGAATTTTTTAAAGAGTCGTTCATTTTCTTCATCCAGAAAATGCCCGATCTTTTCCATTACAGTAACGGTGTCGGTTTTTTCTTTAGGATGTTGCCCCAATTCAACTAAATGATCGAAAAGCTCATCAACATTGGTTAAATTAAAATTTCCGGCAACTACTAAATTTCTGCTCATCCAATTATTCTGACGTAAAAAAGGATGACAACTTTCTATGTTGTTTCCACCAAAAGTGCCGTAGCGCAGGTGCCCTAAAAACAATTCACCGGTGTAGGCAAGGTTCTTTTTAAGCCAAATACCATCTTTCAAATGTTCCGGACTTTTTTTGTTAAGTTCTTCGAATCTGGAATTTATTTTTGCAAAAATTTCTTTTATGGCATTGCTACCGGTAGCACGTGTTCTGCTGATATAGCGGGTGCCCGGTTCAACATTAAATTTTATATTGGCAACCCCTGCACCATCTTGTCCGCGGTTGTGTTGTTTTTCCATTAAAAGATACAACTTGTTTACACCGTATAAAGGCGTTCCATACTTTTTGATGTAATAATCCAAAGGCTTCAGCAATCGAATCATTGCTATTCCGCATTCGTGTTTTATTGCATCGCTCATTGTGTTTTGGTTTAAAAATTTAGAGATGCAAAATTACAATTTTTATTTCGCTATTTGAAAAGATATAAGTCAAAGGCTGAAACTATGCGAAAGCAAAGGGAATAAAAAAACCCGAAGAGCTTGTCGGAAACTTCGGGGTTTTGGATAAAACTAAACATGAAACACAGTTGTGCTACTCCTTCACAACAACAAGCTTTTATGCATAAAGCTGATTTATAGAAAATCAAAGGGTCATTATGCACTGTGCAAATATGTGGTATATTTTACCGAAGTCCAAACATTTTTCAATAAAAAATAAGAAGTCGAAGCAAAAAAAAATATCAAAATAGTAGGTTTCTAATCGTAGCGACTTGTTAAAAGTCAATAAAATTACGCATTGTAATTATATTTCTCGAATTTCAAACACTTATACTGTTAGATTTCAGAGCATAAATAATTGGGAGAATTTGGAAAATAATTGCAATTTATGGTGCTTTAAAGGTAAAATTAGTGTTTTGTGCCATCAATAATATAATTTCATCTATATTATTTGATGATAGAGCGAATAAAATGAACTAAAATTAGGGCTGGCAAAAACAAATTTCTATATTAGATATTAATATATCATATTTTTAGTAAGCATATTTAGTTGTTCGTCAAATAGTTGTTCATCAAAAAAGAAAATAGTTTCAGCTCTCATGTCAGTAAATAATTTGCACCAGTTAATAAAATCGCTTTCTCCAACCGAGAAAGGGTATATTAAAAAGCAGGCAGGTGTGCATGTTATTGGTGAACAAAATAAATACATCAAAATTTTTGACGCTATTGATAAACAGGAAGAATATAATGAGAAAGAGATATTGCAAAAATTCAAAAACGAACCCATTCTTAATAATTTCTCTGTAGCAAAAAATTATCTTTTCAATTTTATTTTGAAAAGTCTGGAATCCTATCATACCACCACAAAAAGTGAACTCAGAAGCACCCTTAATCACATCGATATTTTATACAACAAAAATTTGCTGTTTGTTGCAAAAAAAATGTTGGTTAAAGCAAAATCGATTGCCCAAAAACATGAGTTGTACGAATTCATGGAAGAAATAATTGACTGGGAAATTATATTGCTGGTGGAGGAAGCTACTCCACAAAATTATCTTATTTTGGTAAATAAGTATTTTGGTGAATTATATGATGCAATGCAAAAAAAGAAGGCGATCATTGATTATAAATATTTATACCAAAAAATGAGGGCTAAATCATTGTATCACGGTTTGGCAAGAAATGATGAAGATGTGATCGAGCTGCAAAAAATAATAAAAACAGAAGCGCAAATTGATGAGGTGTCAGCTACGTTCAATGAAAAGTTTTACAAAAATCTGATGCTGGCCAACTTTTTGTTTGTCACAAACGAGCAAAAGAAGGCCAATGAATTAATGGAGGTCAATGTAAAACTGATGGAAAAAAACCCACACATGATTGCCTTGAAACCTTCTATTTATTTATCGATTTTAAGAAATAAAGCAGTAAATGAACTTTCGTTAATGCGTTACAAACCTCTTTTTGATACGCTTAAAAAGATGGATGATTTCACGGAGAAATTTGGACATAAAAATCGCTATTTTGAGATCCTGAAAGAAAATTTAAAACTATTTGTTTACCTGCCAACAGGTCAGTTTGATGATGCATTGGAGGTTGCTAAAAATTTAGATACTTTATATAAAAATTTACCACAAACAAAAGTATTCCGGAAAGAAAAGCAATTGCAGCAATATGCATATGCCTATATTTATATTGGATTAGAGAATTATAAACTTGCCAATCAACACATCAATGAGCTTTTAAATAACAACGACTTTGATTTCAGAAGTGACCTGTTTTGTTTTGCTCATATTTTAAGTTTAATTGTTCATTTTGAAATGGGGAACACCGAGCTGCTCGAATACCGCACAAGATCTACGTATCAGTTGTTATTGAAAAGAGATAAATTGCATAAATTTGAGCAGGAAATAATTGCGTTCTTAAAAAATTCAAAACATAAAAAGAAAAATTCTGCTGGATGGAGGGAAGATTTTATTCAATTAAAAAACAGCATTGAAAAAATAACGATTGATAAAATTGAAAAAAATGCATTGAGTTTGTTCGATTTGATTTCCTGGCTGGAAAGTAAAATTGAAAATAAAAGTTTTATGGAAATAAAACAAGCAAAGTTTAACCAGCTACATGCCCTTGAATCATCAAATGCGCATATGTATTAAATGAATTGTTCTCGTTTCAAATTGAGCCACTCTAATGCAGAACCATTTAATAACAACTCTTTCACATCCCGTTCATACGGCATTTCTTTGATCAGTTTACCGGGTTCCAATTCGCCAAGAGGAAAAGGATAATCGCTACCTAAAGCAACACGATTAGCACCAACCAATCCTATTACCATATCGAGCATCGTTTCATCATGTACTAAGCTGTCCAGCCAGAATTTCCCAAGATATTCACGTGGGTTTACCGGATTATCAATGGCAACCAGATCTGGCCGGCAATTGAAGCCATGCTCTATACGGCCTATTGTTGAAGGGAACGATCCGCCTCCATGAGCAAACGCTACGCGCAAATTTGGTAATCGCTCAAACACCCCTCCAAATATCATGGAACAAATTGCTAATGTCGTTTCTGCAGGCATTCCTACAAGCCAAGGCAACCAATAACGTTGCATTTTATCCTGCCCTATCATTTCCCATGGGTGCACAAATACAGCCATTCCTAATTTTTCACAGGTTTGAAAAATGGGAAATAGCTTAGGGTCATTTAAATTCCAATCGTTTACATGGGATCCAATTTGAATTCCGGCCAAGCCTATTGCTTTACAACGTTGTATTTCTTGAATTGCTAATTCGGGAGCCTGCATAGGTATTGTTCCTAAACCAATAAATCGCTTCGGAAAACGTTTTACAATATCTGCAATGTGGTCATTTAAAAAGACAGATAATTCTAAACAATCAGCAGGTTTGGCCCAATAGCTGAACATTACAGGTACCGTAGATAAAACCTGCACATCTACATGATGATGGTCGCATTCGTTCATGCGTTTCTCGGCACTCCAACAATTATCTTCTATTTCACGAAAAAATTTCCCATCATCCAATATCATATTTGCACAACATGCTTTGTGATGCTTCAATTGTACAAATCCTCCATAACCAAATTTTTCTTTCCAATTAGGAATGTGTTCAGGAAGAATATGTGTATGAATATCGATCGTTAAAATTTTTCCCATTCTGAATTATACCAAAGGTGTTTTATTTATTGAACAAATTTTCGCTTCTTCTTATACCATTTATAAATATAGTTTAGTCCAACAAATTTCCACACACAGACTTCGACAAACTCTGAAGACAGCACACATTGGACTGTTTTATAAATTCAACTGGTATTATTTAGTGAATACCACATAGGAATATTTTCGACAACCTATTTTGTTTCGGAATATTTTAAAAATCCTGAAACAATTTTTTCTGCTTCTGCTAAAGCATGTTCTAAAGTGTCATTCAAAATAATTTTGTCGAACATGGGGGCAGCCTGCAATTCATTTTCAGCTTTCCCGATTCTTCGTTTAATGCTTTCAGGGGTTTCTGACTCCCTTGAATTTAAACGTTTTTCGAGATGTTCAATAGAGGGCGGCATTACAAAAATTGCTAAGGATTCTTCACCAAACTGCTTTTTTAAATTTAATCCGCCAACTACATCCATATCAAAAATGATATGTTTTCCTTTTTTCCAGATGCGTACAATTTCAGATTTCAAGGTGCCATAAAAATTATCTTTATAAACTTCTTCCCATTCAATAAACTCTTCAAGTTCAATTTTTTGTTTGAATTCATCTACTGATAAAAAATAATAATCCACACCTTGTGTTTCATCTTTGCGCATGGGTCTGCTACAAGCAGAAACAGAAAATTCCAAGTCAGGAAATATTTTTAATAAATGCTGAACAATAGTTGTTTTCCCTGCTCCTGACGGTGCTGAAAATATGATGAGTCTGCCTTGCATAACGATGTCATTCATGACGCTACAATTAATATTCAATCAATAACTAAAGAACATTTAACATTTGTTCTTTTATTTTTTCCAGTTCATCTTTCATCTGCACTACCATTTTTTGAATGGTTGCATCATTTGCTTTTGAGCCAATGGTATTTATTTCGCGCCCAATCTCCTGGGAAATAAAACCAAGTTTTCGTCCACAACCCGGTTCTTGCATGGTTTTTATAAAATAATCGAGATGCGTTTTTAATCGTAATTTTTCTTCAGTGATATCTAATTTTTCAATGTAGTAGATCAGTTCCTGTTCAAAACGATTTTCATCAATTTTTTCTTTTTCAACTAATTCTGCAATATTGTTTTTTATTCTGGTACGAATAGTTTCAACACGTATAGCATCATTACTCATTACCTCAGCTAATAATTCATAGATAATTCCGATGCGCGAATTGAATTCGATAGCCAACGTTTTTCCCTCATCTGAACGGAATTTTTGAAATGCTTCGATTGCTTTATTTACAACCAGTTTAACCTGATTCCATTCTTCTTCATCTAACTCAACCACTTCTCTTTCCGCCTTCAGCACATCAGGCATTTTTAAGATCAAAGCCATCAGATTTTGATTTTCTTCATTCAATTCTTCACTAAGGGATTTTAATTCTTTGTAATAAGTTTTTACCAGTGTTTTATTGATTGCCACAGGTAAAATTTCTTGCGTGGATTCTGTATATACTGAAAGATCAACCTTTCCGCGCTCTATTTGTTTGGAAATATCACTGCGAAGTTCCAGTTCTTTCTCTTTATAAACATAAGGCATGCGTAGGTTAAGATCCAATTGTTTGCTATTAAGAGATCTTACTTCAACGGTAATTTTTTTTCCGGGAATTTCTAGTACAGCTTTCCCAAAACCAGTCATTGATTTTATCATAAATGATTTTTATTTGAAACAAATGTAAGATTTTTAGTATAAACAATAATGACAATAAATTTACGTTTGTTAATCGCAAATCAAATATGCGGGCATCCCTTAACAGTACTTTATGTCGTAAAGTAAAAATCGGAAAATGAAAAATAGAGTTCTTTCATCCACTTTAATGTTTCTGTTTACACCTTTTGTTTTTGGTCAAACCCTTGACAACCCTAAAAAAAACAGACTTAGCATTACTGAAACGTATATCTATCCATCGGTGGGATTACAAAGAGTTCCTCTTGGAACGCTGAATGATTTCAGAAAACTGGCGCCACAATCCACTATTTTGAATAAAGATTTAAGTGCTTACTCATCGGCAATTTTCATGAGTACTTACGGACAAACATCCTTTTCTGCAAAACTTGGAATTTCTTTTTTAGATAAAGATAAAAACACTTACAAAACGAATCCGACATTGCGTATAGGTTTTAATTATTTTAGAAATGTTGGACTAATATCACAATTAAACAAAACTACTCGTGTACGTTTTGATACACTTTATTCAACAACGGGCGGCCCTCCGATATATCTTGATTCGGTTACCCATTATTTCATTGGAATGAGTTATGGGACAGAAGAATTAAGGGTAGATGTTTCATTAATATTCAGAACAGATATAGAAGCCCGATGGAGCATTTATGGTGGAATGGGCATAACACTGGGCGGTTCCTTAAATTCATATACGGATATAAATTATAGTGAAAACAGTTCTATTGAGTCATCAGCAACAGGTTACTCGATAAATAATAATTTCTATCCAAGTTCTTCCGAGAGATTTAAAAATGAAAGCAGCATCGGATATTCAATGTATTTACCCATGGGTTTAGATTTTAGAATGGGTAATAAACGTGAGTTTTGGAAACGTTTGCATGTGTATTATGAAGCAAAACCATATCTGAATAGTTCTTATTTACAACAAATAGGAATGTTTACAAATGTGGGGATTCAAAATGGTTTAGGGTTGAGGGTTACATTTTAAATCTTCGTTTTTTTAAAGGGCATACTTACCAGGTAAACTCCAAAAATAATGAGTACTGCAGAAGTTAATTTTCGTAGGTCTAATACATCATTATGGAAATAAAATATCGCAATAAGTGTTGCTAAAAAAGGTTGCAGATAGATATAGATGCTTGCAACTGCCGGGCTCAGGGCTCTCAAGGCATACGTGTTTAACACATAAGCGAAGAAGGTTGTTCCTATTACAACAAATGCGATATCCCACCAAATAGCAGATGGAATTTCTATCCAGTTAATTTCTTTGAATTCAGAAAACCCAAAGGGTAAAACATAAAAGAAGCCGATTAAAAACACCCATTTTATGATGGTGAATGTATTGTACTTTTTCATTAATGGTTTAACCAGAACCAAATAAAATGCCCAAGAGATAGAGTTAACAAGTATCATTATATCACCTGCAATAGTTTCTGAACCAAATGAAAATGATTTATTAAATAATAGTAATAATAATGCACCGGCTATTCCGCAACATATCCCTATAATTTTATTTGAGGATATTTTTTCTTTTAATAAAATGGAGGCAATAAATAATACCACAATAGGATTTGATACCATAATGATGGAAGCATTTATAGGTGTAGTTAAACTTAACCCTTTTAAAAATAATAATTGATTAATAGCCACACCACACAATGCCAGTAATGCAATACGAGGCAGATCTTTTTTATCAATTTTTTCTTTAATAAACAGGGCACTCACCAGCCAAAATAAAATAGCAGCTCCGGCAACCCTGATGAGAACAAAAGCAAAGGGCTGAATGAATGCGGGCATCACTTCTTTGGCTATAGAATAGTTTGCACCGTAAAGAATATTTACTGTCAGTAAAGCTAAATGCGCTTGTAATAACTTGTTTTTAAACATTAGACTTTATATAAGTTAATATGTTATTGTCTTTATCTAAAGGTTTATTTTTAATTGAAAAGACTGTTTGATTCGTCATTGCGAAGAACGAAGCAATCTATTTACGAAGCATTATAAGCAGATTGCTTCGTTCCTCGCAATGACGCGCTAAATATGATTTTTTTTGTATTCAATTTTGTATATCACTTAACTTATATAAAGTCTATCATACCAGAGGTATTTTATTTATCGGGGACAATTCGTTGTTTTTTTGCTCAAAGCAAGTATCACCCGCAGTTCGTTTTTTTTGAAACTTTCTGTTTCGTGTTTCCCTTAATTCAGGCGGTACATTTTGCCGGGCAATGATTTTACAATGCCTGAAAATTCAAGAGTAAGAAGTAATGAAGACACTTTGCTCATCGGCATATTGGCCGCAAAACAGATATCGTCAATAGTAGTAACATTTTTTTCTTTTAAAATAGTTACTAAAATTTCTTCTTCTGCTTTCAGTTCAATAAATAATTTTTTTTGAATTGGATTTTTCGAAATTTTTGTTTGTTCCCAACCCATAATATAGACTATATCAGCCGCTGATTGGATCAATGCTGCTTTGTTTTGTTTGATCAGATTATTGCATCCTTCAGAACAAACATCATCGATCTTACCGGGAAATGCAAAGACATCACGACTATAACTGTTTGCAATATTAGCTGTGATCAGGGAGCCACCGCCTTTTTTTGATTCTACTACAATGGTGGCATCCGAAATGCCTGCTACAATACGGTTTCTGCGAGGAAAGTTCTCACGATCCGGAATTGTTTTACTTGTAAAATCGCTGAGCCACCCACCGTTTTCTAGCATTTTTTCTGCTGTTGATCTATGGATCGCAGGATATATTCTATCTAAACCATGTGCCAGAGCACAAATTGTGGGAAGATTATTTTCAAGGGCAGCTCTGTGTGCGCAAATATCAATACCATACGCCAGGCCACTTACAATGGTTACATTATGCATTGCAAGATCAGCAATTAATTTTTCACAAATTGTTTTTCCATAATCGGTTGCTTCTCTTGTTCCAACGATGCTGATTGTTTTTTCAGCATTCAAATTTGCAGTTCCTTTAAAATAGATAAGTATAGGGCTGTCTTCGCAATGTGTTAATCGCTTCGGATAGTTTTTGTCTAAATAAAAAACCGGTGTAATATTGTTTTTTTCAATAAACAGAATTTCTTCTTCGGCACGGTCAAAAATAGTGTGGTTTAATACTGCCTCAGCAAACGAACTCCCGATACCCGGAATTTTTTCAAGAGATGATTTTTTTTCTTTAAATACCGCTTCAACACTTCCACAATATGCAACAAGCCTTTTTGCCCTTATATCTCCAATAGTTGGAATAAGTGATAGTGCTATTTTAAATCTTAAGCTATTTTCCATGTTTTTTTCAGATACAATATTTTTGTATATTGCACACTTACATTTTTTGTAAAAGTATAAAATTAAACAAGCATCTTTTTCGTATTAATAAAATTTGTTTTTACTACTATGAAATGTGATTACTCTAAACAATTAAATAAATGAAGAAAAAAATTACTCCACTAATTTTTATTTTATCGACTGTATCCCTTTTTGCACAAAATGCTTATATCAAAGGCAAAATATCTGATTTAAAAACCAAAGAAACAATTGTTGGTGCAAGCATAATTATCGATGATTCTACCGGTACTGCTTCCGACATTAACGGAGAATATTTAGTTAAAACCAACCCGGGCAAACACAAAGCCGAATTTAAATACATTGGCTATAAATCAGAAGTAAAAATCCTTGATGCAAAAGCAAACGATACTATTCTCTTAAATATCATTCTGGAGCAGGACTCCAAGATGCTTGATATTGTTGTTATTTCTGCCGGGAAGTTTGAGCAGAATTTAAATGAGGTTACTGTTTCAATGGAAGTATTAAAATCACAATTGATTGAAAATAAAGCTACCAAAACAATTGATGAAGCGATTGATCAGGTGCCCGGAGTAAATGTGATTGACGGGCAGGCGAACATTCGTGGTGGTAGTGGTTTTAGTTATGGAGCCGGAAGCAGAGTGTTACTGATGGTTGATGAAATGCCCTTGCTTACCGCTGATGCCGGAGATGTAAAATGGAATTTTTTACCTATTGAGAATTGTGAACAGGTGGAAGTGATAAAAGGCGCATCATCAGCCTTGTTCGGTTCATCCGCCATGAATGGTGTTATTAATTTCAGAACAGCATACCCAAAAGATGAACCCGAAACAAAAATTAATTTTTTTGGTGGTGTGTATGATAACCCCAAACGCAAAGAACTGGTTTGGTGGCAGGATGGGAATCCCACTTTTAGCAGCATGAGTTTTTATCATACACAAAAAATAAAAAATCTGGATCTGGTATTAGGCTGTAATTTGTTTACTGATGAGGGATACCGCAGATTGGAAACAGAACAACGCTATCGTGCAAATATAAATCTACGTTATCGTTTTCAGAAGATCAAAGGCTTGCAAGCCGGAGTTAATGCAAACACCCTGAGGAACAAAGGAGGATTATTTTTACTATGGACCAATGCTGATTCAGGAGCATATCAGCCTGCCGGTGGTGATTTGAGCCACTTCACTACCTTTCGTTCCAATGTTGACCCATTCATAACCTACCATACAAAAAATAATTCAAGACATTCATTGCGTGGTCGTTTTTTCAGAACTGTAAATTTAAACAATACCAATCAGGAATCAAGAGCTGATGTGTATTATTCAGAATATCAATTTCAAAAACATTTTGAAAAGGGGCTTATCTGGACAATCGGAGCAGTTTATAACTACAACGAAGTATTGGCAAAAGCAATGTATGGAACACATACAAGCAGCAACGCATCCTTGTTTTCACAATTAGATAAAAAATGGAAACGATTGTCCATATCATTAGGTGTCCGTGGAGAATATTTTAAAACAGACTCTATTGAAACCAGAGAAAATATTAACCTGTTAATGGATCGTTCAAAACCTTTAATAAAAAATTCAAAAGTAAAACCGGTGTTCAGGGCTGGTGTAAATTATCATTTGATGAAGGCGAGTTATGTGAGAGCTTCGTTTGGACAAGGCTTTCGATTTCCAACCATTGCAGAGCGATTTATTAAAACAAGTGCCGGATTTGATATTTATCCTAACGACAGCTTAAACCCGGAGAGCGGTTGGAGTTCAGAAATTGGTTTGAAGCAAGGATTAAAATTGGGTGATTGGAAGGGATTATTTGATATTGCTGCATTCTGGACGGAATATAGAAACATGATGGAATTTACCTTCGGGCAATACGGGCCAATGAGTGCTCCTTATCAAACACCCTCAGAATTAGGGATTGGTTTTCAGTCGAAAAACATTGGAAATACACGTATCAGAGGTATTGATGTTTCATTGATGGGGCAGGGGAAATTAGGGCCGATAGATGCGACCATGTTAATTGGTTATACCTATATTGATCCACGACAAATCGATTTTAATGCTGCTGTTGATACCTTGCGTGGTACTGCAAAAGATGACATCCTGAAGTATCGTTATACTCATTCAGGAAAAATGGATATTGAATTGGGATACAAGAAAATTTCAACCGGGATAAGTATGCGTGCGAATAGTTTTATGGAAAATGTGGATGCCTTTTTTGAAGTGCCAACTTTTTTCCCGGGGGTTAAAGATTATAGAAAAGCACATAATAAAGGGGATGCATTGTTTGATTATCGCTTATCTTATCAATTAAATAAAACAGCTAAACTTGCGGTGATCATAAATAATATTTTTAATCGTGAAGTAATGGGAAGACCTATGGATATTCAACCTCCACGTACTTTTGTGTTGCAGTTATCAGTTAAATTATAATAGATTTTATACATTTAATTTATTAAAATAATTGAATGCATAGTTGGAGCTTCATTGCGGGATTTTTCAGTCGAAGCAATCTCTAACAATGATAGATGTAAGATTGTTGTCTGCTTCAACGCAGAATGTGCCTCGCAATAACGATCTGGACGAACTTTTTTTATAAAAAATAATATTTTATACCATTTTAACTTATATAATTCTAATATAAATTCAGAAAAATGTCACTAATAATGCCTTTTAGTTTTAAAAAATGGATCGATGAAAACCGTCATCTTTTAAAACCTCCTGTTAATAATAAAGTAGTTTTTGAAAATACCGAATTTATTGTAATGGTTGTAGGAGGCCCCAATGCCCGTAAAGATTATCATTACAACGAAAGTGAAGAGTTCTTTTACCAATTGGAAGGTGATATCCTGGTGAAAATTCAGCAGGATGGGAAAGCTGTTGATGTTCCAATAAAAGAAGGAGAAATATTTTTATTACCTCCAAAAGTGCCCCATAATCCGGGGCGAGGAGCAAACACCGTTGGTTTGGTAATGGAGCGCAAACGCAGAGAAGGTGAGCAAGATGGCTTGTTGTGGTTTTGTGAAAAATGCAATGAACCGCTTTATGAGAAAAAATTTAAACTTACCAATATCATGACGCAGTTCCAGGAAACATTCGAATATTTTTATGGAAGCAAAGAGTTGCGAACCTGCAAAAAATGTGGACATGTGATGGAACCTCCTGTTTTGGCAAAAGAAGAGAGTACGCATTAAAATTTATTTTCTCAATAAAAAACGCTCCGTTTTTCTACAGTGCTTTTTCGATAATATAATTTGTTAAGCATTGTGTCCAGCGTATTTTAAGAAATTATTGAATGAAATTAATATCTGGTTATTAAGGCTGGAAGCCTTGTTAAAAATGACGTAGCGGGACGCTACGCCCAACAATAAATAGTTTTTAATAAGACATACTACGGCTAACGGGGTCTGGTTGGAACCATCTTCCTAAATCACTATTATGCATACATAATTCGAAGTTTTGCCAATTGGTTCCAACGGCTTTTTCCTGTCCTTGATAATTAAAGCGGTAAGTATTTAGATTGTAACTTCTGTCTGGCATTGCACCACCAAAGGAATAGTAATCTCTTTCTTCAAACCATCTAAAATCAATACTTTACAAAGAACGAGATTCTTAAAAATACTCAAAATTGTTAAAAACGATCATTTTTAGCCTATGTCTAAATTAATGAATACCAATTGAATTTGGGAGCATTAATAAAAAGGGTAATGATTTTGAATAGTCTAATTCAGGGTATTCTAAGCCTAACAGACGAATATTTTTGTAATATAATTGGTGTTGCTGATAATAGTTTTTTTCGCTTTGCACAAACCAGGCTTTGTCTCCCATTTTTTGTGCTATGAACCATTTTTCAATTAAACGTGCACTTCTTCCATTGCCGTCATTCCAGGGATGAATTTTTACAAATATCAAATGAATCATTGCAGCAAAAAAGAAAACCTCATTAGTGGTTAATGTTTGTTGTAACAAAATTTTTATATCACTGTACAGTTTTTCCATTTCGCCTTTTACTTCAAAAGGAGATGCTGCCACATATTCTATTTTTCCATCGGACGTACTCACATACATATTTTGGGTGCGTATTTTTCCTTGTTGGTGTATGGCTACAATATGTTTGCTCAGTATCTTATGCGCGGATTTTATATTTTCTTTATTTAGTATATTGGATTTGGCAAATGTGTAAGCATTGTAGAGGTCGTCAATCTTTTTGGTATAATCAGGCAAAAACTCAATGCCAAATTTTTTATGTTTGACGTAAGAGTCTAATTCAATTTCTTCACCTTCAATTTTGCTTGAAAAAACAGAGGATACTGAAGTATAAAAACTAAAATTGTGAGTAGATATTTCCGCATCTTCTAATTTATTAAATAGCGAAGACAAGTCTTTATTTACTTTTAAATTATATTGCTCTAATAAAACAACAGGTATAATTTTTAATTTGTCTTTCATTAATCTAAGCGTTGTAAATAAAATTAGATACTATAACATAGGGTTCAACTAACACTAAGAAAGCAATGTTGTCGGATCATTTAAGCCTTTTTTGTTTTATTTGATGCAAACATTTCTATTAAAAACATGAAATTTCTTTGCACCTTTTTTCTTTTTTCATGATAAAAAAGAAACAATTCTTCAGAGAAGAACTAGAGCAAACGATCCCTCCCCGCCTCTCTCCATTTTTCTGAATGTCTATGTGCGCGGCTAAAGCTCGCACCAAGACCTTCATAAAAAATGGGGTTCACCCCGACTCTGCACCGCGTTTGCTCATTCCTCACGCACGTTTTCAAAATAGCATTTTTCTGAAAATTATGCACCATTGATTTGAGTTTGCGTTACGAGAATTTTGAGTGAGCCCTACATAGTTTCGGTTAAAAATACGAAAATAGAGTTCATTAAGTATAATTTTATAAAACAAAAAACGCTCTGTATTTCTACAAAACGTCTCAAATCTAATATCTAACATTTCCCATATCTCACATCCCATATCTCACATCCCATATCTCACATCCCATATCTCACATCTCCCATCTAACATCTCATATCCAACATCTCAAATCTCACATCTCAAATCTCACATCTCAAATCTATTCCACCGTTACCGATTTCGCTAAGTTCCGTGGTTGATCCACATTGCAACCTCTCATTACAGCAATGTGATAGGATAATAATTGCAATGGAACAACAGAAACTAATGGAACTAAAATTTCATCTGTCTCCGGGATTTCAATGGTATAATCAGCCATCTCTTTTACTTGTGTGTCGCCTTCCGTTACAATAGCTATGATCTTTCCTTTACGTGCTTTTACTTCTTGTATGTTGCTTACTACTTTTTCGTAGGATGTCCCTTTTGTGGCGATAACAAATACCGGCATCTCTTCATCAATCAAAGCGATTGGTCCGTGTTTCATTTCCGCTGCAGGATAACCTTCGGCATGTATGTAAGAGATCTCTTTTAATTTTAATGCGCCTTCTAATGCCACAGGGAAGCTGTATCCGCGACCTAAATACAATGCGTTGCTTACATTTTTATAAATGTCGGCAATGAATTTAATTTTATCATTTTTCAATAATACGCGTTCAATTTTTGCAGGAATTGCTTCCAGTTCGCTGATCAGTTGATGAAAGCGGGATGATGAAATAGTTCCTTTGCGATAAGCAACACGTAATGCCATTAATGTAAGTACGGTAACTTGCGCTGTAAATGCCTTTGTTGATGCAACACCGATCTCCGGTCCCGCATGTGTATAAGAGCCTGCATGTGTGGCACGAGCAATGGATGACCCAACTACATTGCAAACTCCGATAATGGTTGCCCCTTTTGATTTTGCTAATTCGATAGCAGCTAATGTATCGGCTGTTTCACCTGATTGTGAAATAGCAATTACCACATCATCTTCATAAACGATCGGGTTACGATAACGGAACTCCGAAGCGTATTCCACTTCAACAGGAATGCGGGCAAGATCTTCAAATAAATATTCAGCAACTAATCCGGCATGCCATGATGTACCACATGCAATGATGATGATTCGTTTTGCATTGATAAATTTTTGTTCGTATTCTGTAATTCCACCCAAATTGACCACCCCTTTTTCAGAACTCAATCTGCCGCGCATACTGTCTTTGATGGAGCGTGGTTGTTCGTATATTTCTTTTAGCATGAAATGGTCGTAACCGCCTTTTTCCAATGCTTCCAGTTTTAATTCTAATTCCTGAACATAAGGTGTTTTTACTTTGTTCTTGATGGTTTTTATTTTCAGATCTTTCCCTCGTTCAATAAAAGCAATTTCTTCATCTTCGAGATACACCACATTTTTTGTGTACTCAACTATTGGAGTTGCATCTGATGCGATATAAAATTCATCTTCACCAATTCCAATTACCATCGGACTTCCTTTTTTTGCAGCAAATAATTCGTCCGGATTTTCTTTCGAAAGAATAACAATGGCGTATGCTCCAACTACTTGGTTTAATGCGATACGAACAGCCTCACCCAGGCGTACTTTTTCTTTTTGTTGAATGTCTTCGATTAAATGAATTAATACTTCGGTATCGGTATCACTTAAAAAAACGTGGCCACGTTTTTTTAATTCTTCTTTTAAGGATCCGTAATTTTCGATGATACCATTGTGTATCATTACCATATTTTTTGAAGCCGAATAATGCGGATGCGCATTCACGTCATTTGGAACACCGTGTGTAGCCCAGCGTGTATGGCCGATACCAATAGTTCCGCTTTTATTCTGATCACCAATAAAATTGTGCAGGTCAATTACTTTGCCTTTGCACTTATATACGTTTAATTGGCCATGATCTATTAATGCAACTCCGGCACTGTCATAACCTCTGTATTCCAAGCGTTGTAATCCTTTTATTAAAAAAGGATAAGCTTGTTTGTTTCCAATATAAGCAACTATTCCACACATGTTAATGCAGTTTTGTGTATGATATATTTAATTTCATCTGGTAGGGGTTACCGCTGGCTCCACCACCAATTATTACTCTGCTAGGGGTTGTAGCGGCAGTGATATGCGGTATTGTAATATAAAAACCGTTATTTTTTCGGGTGCCGGCTAAAATTTGCTGAATATATTTGCTAATGATCAAATTATATTCATGCGTGGTTGAATTATAGTTTCCATCCACCCAGCCGGGAGTTGATAAATAATCAGGTAAAACATAACTTGTTCCGTCATCATTAATTCCGAAGGGGATCAATGATGTAGGTCGGGTAAATGTATCCACCAGGTAAGTTGCTTGTGAAGTATCAATTTTAATTGTCAGAACGGCTTTGTTAATAGCAACGGCCCCATTTTTTACCCAATCCATTAATGTGGGCATTTCAACTTTTGTTTTTAATCCTGCCATGGATTGAATGTAAACAGTGCTGTTTTGGGATGGGGGACCTGAACTTAATTGTGAAGAAAGATCAATATTAGAGACGGTTGAATAATCATGTGAAAAATTCTGATGACGTGAAACACTCCCTAAACTAAATACATAATTTGTGTACCATGTTGAATCAACCTGGAGATTGATTGGTTTAACGGATGTAATTATTGTTTTGCCGGTATAATGATAATAAATGGTCATGGAGGATGCCCCCATCAGAAAACGCATGATGTTGCCTTCGTTAGTTGCCAAACCTGTTGTATTTTCTGTGGTGATGTAAAACCCTTTCATGAAATTTTGGAAAGTAGCATTATTAACAAGATTGCCTGTACTTTGATTGTTCAATAAATTTTGTCCGAAAGCAACATTTAACGGGATCCTGAGCTGTGGTTTTGATTTAACACCTGAAACTAAAACACTATCAGTAGGCCGGGGAGTGAATGAATACGCATTTGCCAGATCAACCCCTGTGTTGAGCATAGCATCAGTTGAATAATAAGAAGTACCGGCTGTTATTCCATTTAGTAGTTCATATACATTAACGGTTTGAATTTTTCTTATTTTTTTACCATAACATGGAGCATCATAAATAAGTGATAATACAATTGAATCGCAAATAGGAGAGATACCAAATGAAGTAGCGGAAATGCTGGTTGGTAATTTAACTTGTGTATAGATCGATGAATTGGAAGTGCCAAAAACAGGATCAATGTATTTGCCTAATAATCCATACCCGGCCAGCAATTGGTTTTGATCCGTTCGTAATGAATCTTCTTTTACCGTTCTGGTGATTAAAAGGGTGGTGTCAATATAATTAACATATAACAGATCGGTGGAAGGTTGCACATTTAAGCCAACTTCACTGGCTTTATTACAGGATATTTGTACTATTGAAATACTGGCGAATAATATTAAAAAAAATTTTGTCACGCCAAGGCGTGACAAAATTTGTTGTACTCTTTGTGTTATAGTCATAAAAATAAATTAATCAACTAATTCTGCTACTTCATCAAGCACGGTATCATAAAATTCGGAGTAAGCAGTAATATAATCATCTCCTGCCTGGTATTCCAATACCGGTTTTCCTGATTTTTTGATATGTTTTTCGAGATCAGAATTAATTTTCGGACTTCCTTTGATGATACCATCAACCAAATCAATCGCTAATTTACTAATGTTAACAAAAGTTGGATTTTTATATAATTCAACATCTGATTTCTCGATTCCTTCGTGCATTACTTTTTTTGCAAAATCTTTATGTAATGCTTTCGGAAATTCTTCATCATATACCGAATACACAATTTTTGTATCGGCAAATAATGGGTTATCAGCAAATGATTTTTTTAGATAAAGAGCTGTTAAGCTTGTCATCCAACCATGAAGATGTACAATGTCAGGAGACCAGCCAAGTTTTTTAACAGTTTCGATCACACCGCGACAAAAGAAGATGGCACGTTCATCATTATCAGCAAATTGTTCGCCTTTTTTATCAGCTAAAATATATTTGCGTTCAAAATACTCTTGATTATCAATAAAATAAACCTGCATACGTGCTGATTGAATGGAGGCTACTTTAATAATTAATGGGTGATCACTATTATCAATGATAATGTTCATTCCTGATAAACGGATAACCTCATGCAATTGATTTCGTCTTTCATTAATGCAACCGTATTTTGGCATAAAAGTTCGAATTTCTTTCCCACGTTCTTGAATTCCTTGCGGTAATTGGCGACTAATCATACTCATTGGTGTTTCATCTAAATAAGGGGTAACTTCTTGTGAAACAAACAGAACTCTAGCTTTCTTCTTCATGTATGTGAATTAAGGTTAGATTGTTAAAAGGATTACAAAAGTAATGAAAAATTTTCGAAATTTCAAAGTATTAATATTAGATTTGTTCGGTTTTGCCGAAAAAAGAACGCTATTAATGTCGTTTTTATTAGTTTTTAACAATTTTTAGGAGGTATGATTATTATTAATTCTATTCAACAGCTAAAAGATCAATTACTGCTGTTTCGAAAGCAAAAAAAAAGTATTGGCTTTGTTCCTACAATGGGTGCCTTGCATCAGGGACACCTTTCTCTTATCGAAAATGCGCTTAAAGAGTGTGATTTGGTAATATGCAGCATTTTCGTTAATCCTACACAGTTTAACGATTTAAACGATCTGGATAAATATCCCAGAACTATAGAAAAAGATGCTCAGATGCTTAAAAAAGCGGGTTGTGATGTGCTTTTTGCACCCGAAGTAAATGAAATATATACAGAACAGGAGTTAGAACTGAAAAGGCAAAAGGTGGAAGATACAAGTTGGACAGAAGGCAAACAGGTTGATTTCGGATCCTTGGATAAGGTTATGGAAGGCGCGCAACGTCCGGGACATTTTAATGGGGTTGCACAGGTAGTAAGCAAATTGTTCAGGATCGTGGAGCCTCAGAAAGCCTATTTCGGACAAAAAGATTTCCAGCAATTGGCAATCATAAGAACAATGGTAAAACAATTAGAGATGCCGATTGAAATTGTCGCTTGCCCCATCATCCGCGAGGAAAATGGCCTGGCAATGAGTTCGAGAAACGAAAGATTAACAAAAGAGGAAAGAAAAAGGGCCGGGTTCATTTTTGAAACTCTTGCCAAGATGAAAAAATTGAAAAACAATACCTCGATAGCGGAATTAAAAACCTTTGTGGAAGCTCAGCTAAAAACCGAATCGTTAATTAAATTAGAATATTTTGAAATCGCTGATGCTGAAACCCTTCAATCCATTTCTGATCTTGAGCAGGCAAAAAGTGCTGTTGCCTGTATCGCATTAAAAATAGGGGAAGTCCGGTTGATCGATAACATTCTTCTTTAGTAACCTAGGTCCGATTAATAATGTCTCGAAAACATTAACAAACAGGGCTATTTATGAAATTATATGTTTGTTGTTTTGTCATGCTGAATGGAATGAAGCATCTTGCCAATAAAAAAAATTGCAGTTTTACCCTGAGCGCAGCCGAAGGAATCAAAATGAACAGGTGCTTGTAAATAAAATGCTGCTCCCATTTTTAAAAATCAATTATTAATCGAGCTCAGGTTAGTAGTATTAAAACAAAAAAATCTGCAGAGATATTTCTTTGCAGATTTTTTTTTCAACCCGATTCCAGATACTAGAATGCTTTTGCCTGTTATTTTAGGGTCTGTAATAGTAATAATTCCAAATAACAGAAAGCATAAAAATAATAAGTAAGCCCAAAATTACTTTACGCGTCATGCGTTTTTCTTTTTCAATAGCATCTGCTGTTCTCTTTCCTTTTAAATTTTTTGTGATCAGATAAATTCTAAATAAATATCCTATTGCAATAATTATTAGAATAAGAGAAATATAAGCTAAAAAAGCTGTCATAGTGTTTGATATTACTAGTTATAAATAAATTCTTTTTTAATACTTTTAAAATTAAAAATGATGATGAATACTTTCATCCAGATAGGGATGGTTTTTGATCATCAATGGAGCTTTTGTTAACGCTCTGTGAATCACAAATAAAATTAATCCAAGGAAACCCAGTGCCGTGCCAATTTCAAGCCAGCTTAAATGCCAGTTGCCATGAACCGTTCCCGGCATTACCATCATAAATACATCTAACCAGTGTCCTGCAAAAATGATACATCCAACTGTTGTTAAGAAAAAATAATTTCTTTTTGCATCGCGACTCATCAACAAAATCATCGGGAATAAGAAATTCATAAAGAAAACGGTCCACATGATAGTCATGTATCCATAATTATGTAAACGATCCTGGAAATAAATAATTTCTTCAGGAATATTTGTGTACCAAATCAGCATGAACTGGCAGAAATATAAATAGCTCCATAAAAAACTCACAGCAAAAACCCATTTTCCTAAATCGTGAATATGGCTGTCATTTACCTGAGGTAAATACCCTTTGCGTTTTAAGAACAAAACAAATAAAATGATAGTTACCATTGCCGAGATCCACATTCCGGAAAATGCATACCATCCGTACATGGTGCTAAACCAATGTACATCAAGGGACATCATCCAATCCCATGCGGAGGTGGAGGAAGTAACAGCAAAGAATACAAGAAACATGGCTCCTTTGCTCATATTTTTGTAGTGTATGGCAGTTCCATCTTGCAGATCTTCTTCAATAGAACGTTTACGGAAACCATATTGAAACCAGCACCAGATGCTCAAATATAAAGAAGTTCTTAACCAAAAGAACCAAGGAGCAAAATATACTTGTTTATTAGCAAGAGCTTCATCAAAATGTGGATTAAGGCTGCCATCAGGTAATGTTGCGGAAGTAATATGGGGCTCCATCCATTCGTATAAACTATGTAAATGAAACTGACCGGCTAAAAGCAACAGAAACATGATAATTGCTCCAACAGGCAAATAACAGGAAACGGCTTCATATACTCTTTTTACAGCAACTGACCATGCAACCTCAGCAACATATTGTAATGCCATAAAGAAGGTAGCCAGCAAGCCAATACCCATAAAAAAATAACTGTTAACAAGGAGGTTGGCCCAAACACGGGTGTGATGATATCCTTCTTCTTCAGGTACTGTATCGGTAATAAAACCGGCAATTATAGTGATTAAACCTATCGCCATTAAACCAAAAGTAATGTTTCTGGTTTTTTTTGTAAACGTATAGTTTAAGTTAGTCATATCTGTTAATGTATTGTTGAATTATTATTTATCGCTACTCGTTATTTTAATTTTCCTTGTAATTTTTGAACGAACATTACCAACTTCCATCTTTCATTTACAGTCAGTTGCGAAGCATGTGAGCCCATTAAATTTTTTCCATACGTAATTGTATGAAACATTTTTCCTTCCGGTAAAGCCATTAATACAGGCCCTGTATAAGAAGGTGGAGGTCCGGGTAGTTTTAAAGCAACCAATCCATCGCCTTGCCCTGTGTTGCCATGGCATTGAACACAAAATTTTCCATATAAAACTTCTCCTTGCATAATATTAGCTTCTGTTTTTTCAAGTGGGTTATGCAAAAGTCTTCCTGCTTGTCCGTATCCGGTTGTATCATCTGGATAAGGATAGGGAATAAACCCTCTGGCAATTGTCGCGGCTACAGGTAGTCTGTTAGCTTGCAAAGTGTCAATAGTTTCTTTTCCATCTACTATTTTAACATAAGCCATATTGCTTTCCAGCGAAGGCGAGCGATACATATCAGGCATAAATTCCACTCCCGGACTATTCGGGTTTTTTTTGCTACAGGATGTAAAGCCGATTGTTACACAACCGAAAATCGCCATCAAGGAAACAATTTGTATTACTTTTCTGTTCATATTTTCTGTTATTCTTTTACAAATTTTATTAATTACTATTTGTAATGTAATTCGGTTGCTCCACCTTTTAAAATGGATTCGATAACACTTTTCGAAGCCTCTTCGGTTTCAATCACCATCATAAATTTATCATCGGTAGTACGTGGGTCAGGGTTTTTTGCTTTAGCACCGGGAATCAACCAGCTTCTTAAAAAGAAAGTTAAAGCCATCCCGTGCGCGGCACAAAATACAGTGGATTCGAATGTAATCGGAATAAATGCCGGAACATTCATATAGTAAGCAAAACTTGGTTTACCACCTATATCAGTTGGCCAGTCTTGTACCATCATGTACCACATCATTAAGGTTGCTAATGATGTTCCTGTAATTCCATAAAGGAAAGAACAAATTGCCAAACGTGTTCGGGGCACCCCAATCACACCGTCAATGCCATGTATTGGAAATGGAGAGAACACATCTTTAATGCTAAAGCCCTGAGAACGCAATTGCTTTGCGCTTTCCAACAAGGGTTCTTCATCGTCATAAATTGCATGAATTACTACTTTGCTCATATCTTCTTTAATTGTTATAGTGTTTAATGGCTAATATGGTTTTATTCACAATTAGCTTATTAATGTCCGTGATGTTTAGCTTTTTCTTTAAATTCTTGTCCCGATGATTTTACAATTGTTTTTAATTCAGATTGTGCTATTACCGGGAAATAACGTGTAAACAATAAGAAGAATGTAAAGAACATTCCAATCGTTCCTGTGAAAATTCCAATATCCACAAATGTTGGATGATACATGTTCCATGTTGATGGAAGGAATGTACGGCATAAGGTAGGAACGATAATTACAAAACGTTCGAACCACATACCGATGTTTACAACAATAGATAAAATGAATGTGAACATTAAACTGGTTCGTAATTTTTTGAACCAGAATAATTGCGGGGAGATAACGTTACAAGTCATCATGGCTGCATATGCCCACCAATAAGGCCCTGTGGCACGGTTCAGGAAGGCGTACTGTTCATACTCAACACCTGAATACCAGGAAATAAATAACTCGGTTAAATAAGCAACACCTACAATTGAACCTGTAACAATGATAATGATGTTCATGTATTCAACATGTTTAATGGTGATGTAGTTTTCTAAATGATATACTTTACGAACGATTAATAAAAGTGTCAATACCATAGCAAATCCTGAGAACACTGCACCGGCAACGAAATAAGGAGGGAAGATGGTGGTGTGCCAACCGGGTACAACAGATGTAGCAAAGTCCATGGATACAATCGAGTGAACGGAGAATACAAGTGGTGTTGATAAACCCGCAAGTACCAAGGATACTTCCTCGAAACGACTCCAGTGACGGGCACTTCCACCCCAGCCAAAACTTAATATACCATACATTTTTTTTGCAAAAGGTTTCACTGCTCTATCGCGGATCATTGCAAAATCGGGAATTAAACCGGTGTACCAGAAAACTAATGATACAGAGAAATAAGTGGAAACCGCGAATACGTCCCATAATAAAGGGGAGTTAAAGTTTACCCACAGGGAGCCGAACTGATTTGGTAATGGAAATAACCAATAATCCAACCAAGGGCGGCCGGTATGAAGTGTTACGAAAATTGCTGCGCACATTACGGCAAAAATCGTCATTGCTTCAGCGGAACGATTAATTGCCATTCTCCATTTTTGACGGAATAATAACAATACCGCTGAAATCAAGGTACCTGCATGTCCAATACCGATCCACCATACGAAATTGGTAATATCCCAAGCCCAATCAACACCATTGTTCGAACCCCAAACCCCAATACCGGTACCTATAGTGTAAGCCAAACATCCTATCCCCCATAAAAAACACAGACTTGCTATGGTAAGTAAAATATACCATAGTTTACTAGCTTTTCCTTCAATTGGCCTTACTATATCTTCTGTGATCTGATGATATGATTTTTTACCAAGAATTAAGGGTGTTCTAATTTCTGATTCGTGCTGCATATTTATTTATTTGATAATTCGACAATTTGTTAATTTGATAATTATTTTAGCATATTCATTTCTTCGTTAATTTGACAGGTACATAAGCACATTTTCAAATTAACACTCCTGTCTGACTTCAGGCAGGTTTTCAAATTGTTTTTTGCTTTAACTTTTAACTTCCGACTTTGAACTTTCAACTTCCTTTTCAGGTTCACAATTTCTAACTTTAGTCAAATAAGAAACAGTTGGTTTAATACCAAGTTCTTCTAAAATAAAGTAATTACGTTCTTCTCCTTTTCTTAATTTAGAAATTGCACTTTCGTCATTATTCAAATCTCCAAATACAATCGCATTTGTAGGACAAGATTGTGCACAAGCCAATCGGATATCTCCATCTTCTAGTTTACGTTCTGCTTTTTTAGCTTCTAATTTACCTGCCTGGATACGTTGAACACACATGGAGCATTTTTCCATAACACCACGTGAACGAACTACTACATCCGGATTTAAAACCATGCGGCCAAGATCATCCTGTGTTGGATTGAATGAAAAATCTGAATTCTCATTATAGTTATACCAGTTGAAACGTCTTACCTTAAAAGGGCAGTTGTTTGCGCAGTAACGAGTACCAACACAACGGTTATACGCCATTGCATTCAATCCGTCAGAAGTATGATTAGTAGCGATTACAGGGCATACCGTTTCGCAAGGTGCATGGTTACAATGTTGACACATGATGGGTTGGAAAACAACTTTTGGATTTGTTTCCTCCGGGTTTTCCATATCCAGATACATGTCGATGGATCCAACACCTTCTTTATGGGCTTTTTCTTTCGCCTCTTTAATTTCTTTTGGCCATTCTGTTGAATAATAACGATCAATACGTAACCAATGCATTTCTCTTGTTCTGATCACCTGATCTTTTCCAACCACTGCAACATTGTTTTCCGCAGTACAACTAACAACACAAGAACCGCAGCCGATACATGAATTTAAATCAATGGTCATTCCCCATCTGTGACCTAATTTTTCATGCTCATCCCACAAATCAATTGTATTTGGATTTTTAGGTCCGGCATGGGTATGCATCATTTCAGGATGATTTCCTGACTGAGGGTCCTTAATATATTCTTCTAAAACAGTTTCTTTTACAATTTCACGTCCCATCATGGTATGGTGAATTTGCGTTCCTGCTATTTCGGTAGTTGTTTTGGTATCCTCTATTTTAACATCCAATGCAGAATATTGCATTGTTCCATTTAAAATTTGAATAAAAGGATATGCATTTTTCCCAACTACACTTCCTGTTTTTTCACTTAAGGAACCAGCCTTTTCACGGCCATATCCAACAGCAATACCAATTGTTCCAAGTGCCTGACCCGGTTGAGGAACAACAGGCAAAGTAACTGATGATCCATTTGCAGAAATAGTTACTAATGTTACTTCTCTGTCCTGACGCTCCATTAAAAGAAAATTCTGTTTCTTCATGTCGGTTGGCGACATAGTAACATAATTGTCCCAGGTTATCTTTGAAATAGGATCCGGCAATTCTTGTAACCAAGGATTATTTGCCTGGTTACCATTACCAATCGCAACCTTTTCGTATAATGCCAGTTCGAATGCAGTACTTTTTATCGAATTAATTTTTTGTGCAGCTTCACTCAAATTAATTTTTTCAATAACGTTTATTAAGCCTGTTGTTATTTCTGATTTTTCTTCTTTACCGGCTTTTACTTTTTTCACAGCAATGGGAGCAACAGTCTGTGTGCTGTCTGAAAGCATTTTGCCTGAAGCTTCTTCCCCTCCTTTACCAACTTCAATAGCCCCATCATGCAATGAGTTATTCCAAAACTCTGTAAACATCATATATTTACCTTGCATTGGGAATACGCGTTCAGCCCATACTTTTTGAATGTATGAATGATAATTAGTAGTGATGCCTGCCCAAATCAATAATGTTTCCTGAGCTTGACGGGTTCCTGATTTTGCATCAGCAAAAAGAGGTGAAATGGTTGGTTGAGCTAAACTGTATTGAGCTTTTTTAGGATTAAAATCGTTCCAGGATTCAAGATAATTATGGTCAGGGCAAATGTAAGTTGCCAGAGATGCTGTTTCATCAGCTCTGTCAGCAAATGAAATTCGTAATCCTACTTTGTTATATGCTTCCCCAAATTTTAAAGATGCAGGTGCAGTATATATTGGATTTGTATTATACGTGATAAGGGCATCTACTTTTCCGGAAGCCATTTCTGAAACCAGATCAGTAAAATCAGAATCAATTCCCTGATGAAGATAAGAAGGTGTTTCGATATCAATAGTTTTACCATAGTTATCTAAAAGGTGGTTAATGCCATTAACAATTAATTGAATATTAATATCGTTTGAACCACAAACAACTAATGATTTCCCCTTGTTATCTGATAGTTCTTTTGCTGCCTTTTCAATTAATGCATTAGCTTCTTTGCTTAATTCAGATGAAGTTAAAGAAGAGGCACCAACATGTTTCGCAACCGCATTATATAAATTTATTGCAACTTTTCCGTGTTCTGAAACCTTAACCGGCTCGCGGTAATCAGCATTTGCTCCAGTCAATGATAAGTTAGATTCAAATTGAAAATGTCTTGACATTTTCGAATTTTCTTTGCTGACTTTTCTGGTTTTTGCATATTGTTTTGCATATTCAATAGGTGATAACCAGTTTACAAGGAAATCAGCAGCAATACTTACTATTACCTTTGCTTTATCAAAATTATAGGAAGGAATAAAAGCTTCTCCAAAGGATTGATCATTTGCTTTTGCAATTCCTGAAAAAGAAATTGCATCATAAGTAATATGTTTAGTTGTTGGATAGTGTGCAGTAAAATCATCTATTACAGCTTTAGTAGCCGGACTGATGATTGTTGATGACAAGATACGGATAGCACCTCCTTTGGCTGCAATACTGCCTAGTTTGCCGGCAATATTCATATCGGCATTTCCCCAGGAAGTTGGTTTGCCATTTTCCTGTGGGCCAGTTAAACGGGATGAATCATATAATGAAAGTACGGAAGCCTGAACACGTGCATTCGTTCCACCCCTCGACATTTTTGATAATTCGTTACCTTCTATTTTAATTGGACGGCCTTCGCGTGTCTTTACAATGATTGAAGCGTAATCGTAACCATCATAATAAGTAGAAGCGTACCAGTTCGCAACTCCCGGAGTAATTTCTTCCGGTTTAATTACATATGGAATAGCTTTGTTTACAGGAGTTTCGCAGGCAGCCAATGATGCAGCTGTAACGCTGAATCCTAAAAACTTTAAAAAATCTCTTCGGTTAGTTCCATTGTCGCCAAATAAACTACCCTTACTTAAAAAATTTTCTACAGGTAGTTCTTCTGAAAACTCATCTTGGGATTTTTGAATAAACTCCGGACCATTATTTAATTCTTCTAATCCTTTCCAGTATTTTTTTGTTGCCATATCGTATGTAAATTCTAATATCTAAATTTTAAAATTCTAATCAATAAACTCTTCTTCTTTAGGTTTTGAGTTTAGGATCTTTTTTTTTAGTAATGACATTTTGCGCATTCAATACCACCCATTTTATCAACAGTGATTGGTTGTCCTTTGAATTTCTCAGCTAATTTTTTGTGCAGGCTTTCGTAATATGGATTATCCTTCATGCCCGGCACTTCTGTTTGTTTGTGGCAATTGATACACCATACCATTGTTAGCGGTTGCATTTGTTTCGCAACAGTCATTGTTTTTAAATCACCATGACAGTTTGCGCAATCTTGTTTGCCCACCACAACATGTTGTTGATGACTGAAGAAAACGAAATCTGCTAATGCATGTACTTTCACCCATTGAACAGGTTTTTCAGGTTTTGTATAGGCAGCTTTGTCAGGATCCCAACCTGCAGCATCGTATATTTTTGCAATTTCTTTTGTTCCGGTAACCGGACCTTTTGAAATTCCTTTATGGCAATTCATACAAACATTTATTGTTGGAATACCGGCTGTTTTACTTTTTTCTGCTCCAGAATGACAATAAACACAATTAATGGCATTATCACCAGCGTGAATTTTGTGAGAAAAAGCAATAGGTTGTGAAGGTTGATACCCGGTATAAATTCCTATTTCTTTTAATGAATCCCAGCTTGCTTGCAGGACTCCCAGTGTAATAAATATGGTAAATAAAGCAACCGTTCGTTTGTGATCAGCCATCCAGATTTTGAGGTCTTGCCAGACACTGTATTTTGGTTCAGGAGTTAATCCTTCGTTTTTGTTTCGTAAATTAGAAAGGGAATAATTTAATCTTCTTAAAATCGTAACTACAATAATTAAAATGGCAATTATTCCAAATAAAATGGCAAGGGGATTAATGCCGGGTTTTTTTATTTTTTCAGCCACAGGTGTTACCGGTGCAACAGCAACTTCTGCAGGAGGGGCATTAATATAAGCTATCATAGCCTTTACATCTGCTTCTGTTAAATTGGGGACAACAGTCATTGGAATCCCTCCGCTTTCAGCTAATATTTTCTTAGCATACTCATCTCCGCTTTTTAAAACCTCCTGATTATTTGTTATCCATTTAATCATCCACTCTTCACTTGGAACTCGTTTGGAAACACCCTCGAGACCCGGCCCCACGATTTTATTTTTACCTAAACTGTGGCAAACAGCACAATTTTGTTTAAATAATTTTTCACCATCTTGTGCCTCAGAAGTAAAACTGAAAGAAAGTGATAAAAAAAGGAAAGAGATTATTGCCAAAAAGGTTTTCTGTGGCTTATTGCATATTGTATCCATATATATATTTACTATGTTTTATATCGTAAGATCAAGAATAAATGATTTTCATCATTTTTTTTATCGAGGCGCAAATTTAAAAGAAACATCAATTTACTATTCAAAAGAAACATGAATTTTTTAAAATTTGTATAATTTATATTGATTCTAAATAAGGAAAACAAACATTAAACTACTTTTGCATGAAAACTGCAATTTAAAATTCTCTTTTACGAATCAAAAAATGAAGCGTTTTTTCCTAAAAAAATAATTTCACGTATAGTTTTATTGAAGAAAAAAAGTGCGAAGCAATAATTTCCAAGGATAAATAATTAGTTTAACTTTGCGTTATTCAATAAAATGAAACAAACAATACTAGTAACAGTTTTTTTTCTTATTTGTTTTGTGCATACCCACGCGCAAAACAAAGCTGTTGATACAGGGAAAGTCGATCTGGTTCAGGACTATAAAGTAAAGTCATTGCTGAACAAACATATAGAGGTCAATGCAAAATCTGCGATAAAAGGATATCGGGTTAAGATTCACTTTGGTGCCGACAAGAATAAAGCCAATGAAATTAAAGCTAAATTTTCTACGCTGTATCCGGATGTTCCGGCATATGCAAAATACGACCAACCCAATTTTAATATTCGAGTAGGGGATTTTCGGTCCAAATTAGAAGCTTATAAATTCTTAAAAGAAATACAAATAGAGTTCCCTTCTGCTTTCATTGTTCAGGATGATATCGAGTTTCCAAGGCTGGATGTTGTTGAAAAAAAATAAAACTCAGAATTTATTTTTTATAAATCGGATATAAAAATCGACAAAGGACTCCAAAGGCCTTATTAACAAAGCTTACTTTATTTCAAAACCTAAAAAAAGTCAATTTAAAATTTGGAAATGGAATTTCCAATGCATACCTTAGCTACATAGAAAACTCTCTAAATAAAAAATTAAATAATACCCTCATGAAAAAAATTACATTACTAATGTCATGTATATTGACCGCTAGTGTCATATATGCACAAGATTCACAAACAGATAACCAGGTAAGGGTAATATACCCTAGCAACTTTCAAATTTCGAAACCTCTCAGCGAACTGTTCGCAACAGATGATTTTGAGGAAAAATCGGATTTTGTCTCAAGCGACAAGAAGAATAGAATACCTGAAATTTTCACAAATACAGGCGAAAATGAGCCCAATTATGGAAATGACCCGACTACTACACAAAGGACTATGGGAAAAAGACAAGTAAGTGCTGCAACATTAACAAATTGGGTGGGACAAAATGGTGGTGGCAGTTGTCCGCCAGATCCTTCCGGAGCTGCAGGCTTAACCCAGTATGTACAAGCTGTTAATGCAACCCCATTTAAAATATTTAATAAATCAACAGGTGGCATAGTTGGATCAATAAAACAAGTAGGAGCTCTTTGGACTCCTGCATTAACCTATAATAGTGGTGACCCTATCATATTGTATGATAAATATGCGGATCGTTGGCTTATAACCCAATTTGGAGATGTGGACCCTAACCCCCCTTATTCTGTTCTTGCAAACAAAATTTACATTGCGATTTCCCAAACAAGTAATGCTTCCGGTGCATATTATCTTTATACTTATACCGATACGCAATTTCCGGATTATTTAAAATTTTCAATTTGGGCAGATGGCTATTATATGACATCTAATGAAGGAACAGATAAGGTATTTTGTTTTGAAAGAGCTGCAATGATTGCAGGAACTCCTACAGCAAGATCAATAAGCAAAACTTTTACCGGTGCACCATCCGGATTTTTTGCGCCCATGCCTGCTGATGCTGATGGAGGTCTTCCTCCTGCAGGAACTCCATTACCTTTTTTTACCTACAGCGGTACCAATGCAATAAAAATCTGGAACATGACTGTAAACTGGGCAACAACACCAACAGCGACCATTTCTGCCCCTGTCTCGGTAACAACTTCAACATTTAATGCTTCTTATAACGCTCAATGGAACGATATCTCTCAGGCTAGTGGCACTCAAAAACTGGATGGTATTGGAGGAGTACTAAGTTACAGAGCCCAATGGAGAAAATGGACTACTTATAATTCAGTGGTATTATGTTGGCCGGTAGTAATTAGTGCCACACAAAGAAGTATAAAATGGGTTGAGTTGCGTCAAACCGGCACTACCTGGTCCTTGTTTCAACAAGGGACCTATGCTCCGGATGCATTAAACCGTTGGCTTGGAAGTATTGCAATGGATGATAACGGGAGCATCGCCTTGTGTTATGCTGTTGCCGGTCCAACACCTGCTACGCCAATGAGTTTAAGATATACCGGTCGTTTAGCATCAGACCCTGCGGGTACGATGTCCTTTGCTGAACAAAGTGCAGTTACGGGCTCCGGAGTTATGACAGCTTGCGGCAATCGCGTTGGTGATTATTCTCAAACAACACTTGATCCCGATGGCCTCACATTTTGGCATACCGGAGAATATGTTGCAGGTAGCTATCCGGCAACACGTATTTATTCGTTCAAATTACCTCTTGGCACCGTAGGTATTGGAGAAACTGAAAACCAACCTTCTTTTAATGTTTATCAAACAGAAAATGTTTTAAATTTTGCAGCATCAACACTACCTTCTGATGACGAGATGGTTGTTGACTTGTTCGACATTGAAGGAAGACAAATTAGCGGAAAATCCATTAAACCTGTTTCTAACAAATTCGAAACAACGATTGATGTGTCAGGATTAGCAAAAGGAACTTACCTGGTGCGAGTTGGAAATCCAAATTTTCAAAGAGTTGTAAAAGTTGTAGTGAATTAAATTTAATCAAAAAATAATTTATATACACTCGCACATTATTTTTTTTCGACCTCGAAATAAATTTTGTGCGAGTGTTTTTTTATAATCTCAAAACTTATGATGCGAGCAGTTACTACTATTTTTATTATTGTGGCCTTATTTACAATTGGATGTAAATCAAAAAAAGAAGCGAGCGCTTCTACTCCTGCAACCACAACTTCAGAACCATCAATTGTAACAGGCACTACTTTTGGAAAGGTTTCCCACCAATATAGGGCAACCGGATGCGCAACGGTGGTGCTGGTAAAATTAGAGGGAGAAGAAAATCCTTTAACGTTAATACCAAAAGATAAATTATCAAGCTCCTTAGATATTGATGGATTGGAAATTTCCTTCAATTACCTGCCATTAAAAATGCCTCAACCTGCAGGTTGCCATGTTGGCATTCCGGCAGAACTCACTGACATTTCAAAAAAATAGTTTTGTAAATCGGTTCATAAAATAATCCTTTATTCCGGCTTGTTTTTTTTGATGCACAGTTACTATCTTTACCCTGTGTATAAAGTTCAAAAAATATTTTTAATACTGATTTTTTCGGGCGCTACGCTTTCTTCAAATGCACAACCGACAATTGATACATTAAAATATTGTCTGGAACAACGACCGCATTTATTTGCAAAGCTCGATACCCGAAACTCCTTTATTAGTAATAGCAGGGCAAAGATATTTGGAGTAAAAGCAGGGTTAAAATACGGAAAACGTCTTTCCTTCGGGATAGGCTATAATCAACTATATCCACCTGCTAAAAATTTTGATACCCAGGTATATTATTGGAACCAGGATAACGTTGTTGAAAGTGTAACTGCAAATCTTAAATTATTTTATTTTTCCACTCATGTAGAATATGTTTTTTACCAAACAAAACATTGGGAATTGAGTATGCCTTTGCAGATTGGAATTGGCCAAACCTATTATCAATACGAGTTATATGGCGCTACAAAAAAAATTGAAAAGAATATTAATTTTATTTACGAACCAAGTGTTTCAATTGAATATAAATATTTAAAGTGGATTGGAGTAGGAGCGGATGTTGGTTTTAGATTTATGGTTACAAAGGATAGAAAACTAAATCAGAATTTTAATTCCCCTACTTATGCTTTTAAACTGTTGATCTACTACAACGAAATATTTAAATCACTTTTTCCGAAGAGTAAATATTCAAAGTGGATGTAGTTTTAAATTATACCATTACCATATAACCTAGTCCAATTTAATCTGCCACGCTCGTTTCTCGACTGTGCTGAGCTATATTTCGGACAATAATATATTTAGAATTGTGATTAATTGGAGTATTAACCTGGGTCAATAAAAACTATACTCAAATTTTACAATAATAATGGAAGTGTTTTTGAAATCACGGTTTACTTCTGATTTGAGAAGTGTATTGGCTTCGTTATACAAATAGTTGATCTCAAAGGTAGGTAGCCCATTCTTAAATTTCTTTTCAGTTAATAAAACGCCATTTTTATCATACTCAAAAGTAGATCTTGTTTTTATTTCAGAACTTTCGTTACTTGCAAATGTCTGCTCTTTTAACCTTCCGTTTTCATCGTATTGAAACCCATTTTCCTGCCGCATCCAGCTCACAATAAATTCATAATTTTCGGATAATTTATTTCCTTTTTCATCATAATTGATTATTGCTTTTTTGTATTCCCGTCCTTCATCATTCAAACAACTTTTTTTAATTTGAGTAGGCGTGAGTATAGTATATTCAAATGTTTCGGAAGATAGGATTTTTTGAACCCCTAATTTGAATTCGTTTTTATTTTCACTGATATTTGTTTCTCTGCAATGAAGTTCTTTTTTCAATTGTCCTTGTATGTTGTATTCAAAATAAAAAGCATCGAAGTAATCTCCTGTTCTTAAACGTTTGGCAATGATCCGACTTTTTTCATCGTAAAAAATAGTTACAAAAATGGTATCATTGAGATAGTGAGTTTTTGTGAAGGTGGTGGCCTGACGAATAATGCGACCATGTTTTTTTATTGCCGGAACATCCACTTCGGTTGTTTGTGTTTTGTTCAGGAGGGTATAATAATATCGTATTAGATTGCCATTTAGGTCAAACTCATATCCTTGTGTGGCATCTTTATCAATTATAACAGAGCCATCTGGCTTATCGACTATATCAAGTACGATACTTTTTATTTTATTTTGTTTGATCAGTTCAGGATTAAAATTTATGGGCGCAACTGCAACATCAACAGGTTTTGTGATAATAAATTGAGCATTGCAATTAATGAATGCGATGAGTAATAGAGATATTAGAATTGCTTTTTTCAATACTTGTTTTTCCCATTCTGTTTACGGATGGAAATCTTTAATTTTTATTTAATTCATTTTTTGTACGACATGTTCCACTTCAGTTGCAGGTTGCAAACAGGTTTTGTCAGTACAAACATAAATGAATGTTTGTCCTTCAACAGTTCTGTTTTTTAGCAATGGCAATGAACTTTCGTTTGCGCTTCCTGCAAATATCACATTTGGGAGGTAATGTTTATTAAAGGCTTTCCGTTTTTCATCAACAGATTTACCAACAATTGCAAGTTCATAAAAGGGATGGCTGAAATTTAACAGCAACATTGCCCAGTTGCTGTATCCAGCACCATAATTTGGAATTTCATTCAACACATTTGTCAGCATTTTTTTGCTCATGTCCCTGTGTTTTTCATTCTCAAAATGAAGCCCGAGTCTGAATAATGACTTAGCAATGCTTGAATTGGAAGCAGGAATTACATTATCAGTCAACTCCATTTTTCGTACAATAAGCGCAATGCTTTGATCGGAAGTAAAATAAAACATTCCACTGTTCTTGTCCATGAAATGCTGAATGCAATAGTTCATCAGGTCATCAGCTTTCAGTAAATACGTTTCATTGAAAGTAGCTTCATATAGGGCGATGAGTGCTTCGATGAAGAAACAGTAATCTTCCAGAAAGCCAATGTTTTCTTTCCCATTAGCTGGTGCAGATAAAACTAAATGAGAAATTTTGTTTTGATCATGGATGGCATTTTCAAAAAGATAATTTATGTTTTTAAGTGCAACATCTAAAAAATGTTGTTCGTCAAATACAGTATATGCATCCACGTATGCTTTTAACATCAATGCATTCCAGGAGGTAAGCACTTTGTTATCGAGGCCCGGACGAATACGTTTGTTGCGAATTTTTAATAATTCATATTTTATTTCCGATATATTTTTTTGTAATTCAAGAATGCTGATGCTGTATTTTGCCGCAATTGTTTCATCACTTTCGTGACGTAATAAAATATAGTTGCCATGTTCCCACAAGCCTCGTTCATTGATGTTGAAATAATCAGCAAACAGATCAAATTTTTCTTTCAGAATGGATTGTAACTCTTCTTTTGTCCAGACATAAAATTTCCCTTCTTCACCTTCCGAATCAGCATCCAAAGCCGAATAGAAAGCGCCATCAACAGACATCATTTCACGTTCAATAAATGCTAATGTTTCAAAAACAATTTGTTTATACAAGGGGTTTTTTGTTGCCTGAAAGGCAAATGAATAAAGCGTTACCAATTGTGCATTGTCATACAACATTTTTTCAAAATGAGGAGCTTTCCAGTAAGGATCAGTAGAATAACGTGCAAAGCCTCCGCCAATCTGATCATAGATCCCACCATACGCCATTTTCTGAAGCGTAAGTTCTACCTGTTTTAAAACTTCCACCTGTTTTTCATTCGAAAGAGATTTTGAAAATGCATAGTGTAGCAGAAACTGGTAATTGTTGGGCAATGGGAATTTTGGGGAAATATTTGGTCCGCCTTCAATAGTATCAAATCGGATTTTCCAGTTAGCATATGTTTGATGTAGGGTATCAATATTGAATTCAATGCTGGCATCGTTTATTTTTACCAGTTCGGCAAGTTTAATTCCTTCGGTAAGTTGTTCGGCATAATCTAAAAAGCGTTGAGGTTGTTCAGTATATAAGTCGGAAATATTAAGAAGCACATCCATCCATTTTTGTTTCGGGAAATAAGTGCCGCCAAAAACAGGGCGACCATCGGGCAATGCAAAACAATTTAAAGGCCAGCCACCTTGTCCGTTCATTAGCTGAACTGCGGTCATGTACACCTGGTCAATATCCGGACGTTCCTCCCGATCCACTTTTATACAAATGAAATGATCGTTCATCAATTGAGCGACCTGCTCATCTTCAAAACTTTCGTGCTCCATTACATGGCACCAATGACAAGCAGAATACCCTATGCTAATTAAAATGGGCTTGTTTTCCTGCTTTGCTTTTGCCAGTGTTTCGTCATTCCAGGCAAACCAATTTACCGGATTATGCGCATGTTGTAATAAATACGGACTGCTTTCTTTGATGAGAGAATTTGTATATTTGAATTCAGTTATTTCCATTTGTTAAAAGTACGAAGGATAATTTTTATAAAATCAACGCTTTTAAAAGTGCCACAGATTCACAGATTTTATTTAGTACAAAATTAATACCTAGTGCATCATTGCAAGGAACGAATCAAGATAATAGTTTTATTGAATGAATCAAGATCTTAATGATATTCCTACAAATGGTTTTGTTCCTGAAGAAAACGATTTTTCTGCTGAATTCGGAAATGATTATTTTCAGGAAACGAAATTTCAACATTTTGTAAGAACAAAAGGCGTTTATGTCGCGATGGCATGTACGATGCTGGGTTTGTTTGCAGGTATCCCCATTCTTATCTGGTTTTCAAACTTTATCATCATAAATGTGGGAAGTATCTTTGTACTGATTTTTATTCTCGGTGCTATAGGATTACTGCAATGGAAATATCTCAGAAACCATATTGATATGGAATACCGGCATTATGCAATGTTTGCTTTCACGGGTTTTGCCATGTTTATGATTAATATTATTTTGCTTTTAAATTATACCGTGAAGATAGCCGAGCATTCCGAAACGTATAAAATAGAATGGGTTTACAACGATAATAACAAATCAGAAATTTCAATTGCAGGGCTGGATTATCGGATGGAGGCAAAAGTAAATAATTTTTTAAGCGATGGAAATAAAAAAATTCCCGAGCAGCCGAAAACCATTACTATTGTTTTTGATAAAGGATTGTTTGGTTTTGATATGATTGGAGATTGTATGTTTAATTAATGATTTTGCAACTATTTTCCACTCAAAGGAACTCTCTGGCTCATATCTACCGGATAGCTTCGCTTCACAAATAATTTACCCACTTTTAAATTTCCTTTCAGTCCCACTTTTACATTTTTACTCATGGCAATTGAAAGTAATTTTGGCAGATCGGTAGCGCTTAAATTAGAGAAATCTGATTTTATTTTGAAGGCATAGCTTTGTTCCGAATTCCCTTTAATTTTCACATTGTTATCCAGGTGCGCTTTCCCTGCATTCATTCCGCTAAGCATTACATCCAGATCCGATTTATAAATTGTGAACGCAGCATTATTCGGATTTTTAATTTTAGCTACAATCACAGCTTCCACACCTTGCTGTGTAAGGCTGGTAATTTGTACATTTTCAATTCCACTAAAGGTTACATCCTGAAAATCGTTACAGGAAGAGAAAAATAAAATAAAAAAAGTTGAAAGAATGAAAATTTGTTTATTCATAAATGGAACACAGATGGCACAGATTAAACGGATTAAAACAGATTTTATTTTCACTTTACTAAATTTAGTTATCTTCAATAAAAATTGATAATTTGGGTTATACTAATTTTAATTTCTTTTTATCATTCGTAAATATCTTTCTTTTAAACTGTGGTTTTTTACTAAAATTCAAAAGTAATCCAACTTCTATTTCTGTTGCTTTTAAATAATTTATCAATTGACATTCGTGCTCTTCTGCCAAACCCTCTGCTGCTTTCAATTCAAGGATTATACAATCATTTACGATTAAGTCTGCAAAATATTCTCCAACAATTTCTTCATGGTAATATACTTTAATCTGCTTTTGTTTTTCGCAATATAAATCCATTTCGATTAACTCCAAAAACAATGCATTTTGATAAACTTTTTCTAAAAATCCAAATCCAAGTTCATTGTACACTTTATAAAATGCCTTAATAATTTTGTCTGTAACATCTTCGTGAAGTAACTCCATTTTAATTTTATTATTATCAGTGTTTATCTGTAAATTCCGTGTTATCTGTGTTCTATCTCTTCAACTCCGCAAAATTTTTATAAAAATATGGGATGGTCTCAATTCCTTTTAGATAATTGAACACACCATAACTTTCGTTTGGCGAATGTATGGCATCTGAATCCAATCCAAAGCCCATTAATACAGAATCCAATCCAAGTTCAGATTTAAACATGGCAACAATAGGAATACTTCCTCCGCTGCGAACAGGAACAGGCTTTTTACCGAATGTCGTTTCCATTGCCATACTTGCTGCTTTGTATGCAATAGATGTGCTTGGTGTAACCACAGGTTCTCCACCATGATGAGGTGTTACTTTTACTTTTACGGATTTTGGCGCAATGCTCTTGAAATAATTTTTGAATAGTTCGGTTATTTTATCGCTGTTTTGATGCGGCACCAATCGCATCGAAATTTTCGCATAAGCTTTTGAGGCAATTACTGTTTTTGCTCCTTCGCCTGTATATCCTCCCCAAATACCATTTACATCCAATGTTGGACGGATAGAAGTACGTTCGTTTGTTGAATAGCTGTCTTCCCCGTGAATGTCAGATAAGTCCAATGTTTTTTTGTATGTATCTAAATTGAATGGTGCTTTCGCCATTTCTGCGCGTTCTTCAGCACTTATGATTTCTACATCATCATAAAATCCCGGAATCGTAATGTGGTTCTTATCGTCTTTTAATTTTGCGATCATCTCACACAAAATATTGATCGGATTTGCCACCGCACCTCCATATAAACCCGAATGCAGATCACGATTTGGTCCTGTCACTTCTACTTCCACATAACTTAACCCACGTAATCCTACAGTGATTGAAGGAATGTCATTGGCAATAATTCCGGTATCAGAAATCACAATCACATCTGCTTTAAGTTTGGCTTTGTTTTCTTTTACAAAGATGGCCAGATTGGTTGATCCGACTTCTTCTTCACCTTCTATCATAAATTTCACATTACAAGGCAAGGTGTTGGTTTGCATCATTAATTCAAATGCTTTCACGTGCATGTACATTTGTCCTTTATCGTCACAAGCACCACGTGCATAAATTTTTCCGTCTTTAATTACCGGTTCGAATGGTCCTGATGACCATAATTCAATCGGATCGGCAGGCTGAACATCATAATGACCATAAACTAAAACGGTAGGCAGTTTTACATCGATCATTTTTTCGCCATATACAATAGGATGGCCGGCGGTTTTGCATACTTCCACCTTTTCAGCTCCCGCAGCAATTAATTTTTCTTTAATCGCTTCTGCAGTTTTTTGAACGTCAGCAGTATATTTTTGATCGGCACTAACCGATGGAATACGCAATAAATCAAAAAGTTCATTTAGGAAACGCTCCTTGTGAGTTTCGATGTAGTTGTTGATGATTGTTTTCATGAGATATGTTTTTTTGCTAAAAATTAAAATTTTAGGAGAAATTCCAATAGTTAAAGAATCACAAATTTGCAATAATTATTGATAAGCCAACGTGTTTTTAGAAAAAGAAAAGCAAGAAAAATTAGTAAATGAAATTCAATTATTTAGAGAAGCCGAGATTTAAAAAATGCGGTTTTCGCATTGAATTTGCAAATAAATGGTCTGTTTTGGGAAAAAACATGAAAAAAGCGTAACTTTTTGCACTGTATTGTTATCGAGTTGTGTTGTTAGGTTAAAGATCAAATTTAAAGGTCAATTAATAGACAGGAGCGATAAATGTTAATATATTTGCTTGTAAATCAGCATTTTAAAATAAAGTTTGCTATGCAAATATTTAATCGGGACTGAGAAATTATTCGAAATCTCAGATATTAATTATGCTTGTGACGGATTTTATAAAGGGCAAAATTACCTGAAGAAATTTATGTGTGTAAATTTGAGTTAACAGGTTTTCATTTCGAAGAAAAGTATTATATTGGCCACGTTAATTTAATAAAATAAACAAATGAGTGTTTCCTTTAAAAGTAAAATAGCAATTCTAATTTGTTCCATATTGTGTTTTGGAACACTTGTTTCAAAAGCTCAGTTAACAGTTAGTACTGCATTGACTCCAGCACAGTTAGTACAAAATGTATTATTAGGAGCAGGTGTAACCGCTTCCAATATAACTTATAATGGTGTTGCGGTAGCTGCCGGGTCTTTTAATGGTGCTACGTCAAATATTGGATTCGCCTCAGGTGTTATATTAGCAACAGGTGATGTAAATGTTGCTGTCGGGCCCAACAATAGCGGGAGTTTAAGTAATGGTGGTGCAGGGACATCTTCTACAGACCCTGAATTAATGAGCATTGCAACAAACACTTTGTACGATGCTGCCATACTCGAATTCGATTTTATACCGGTTTCTGATACCGTCAAATTTAGATATGTTTTTGGTTCTGAAGAATATCCTGAATATGTATGTTCTGATTATAATGATGTTTTTGGTTTCTTTATTTCTGGCCCTAACCCTGCAGGTGGAACATATACAAATAATAATATTGCAATTATTCCAGGTTCAAGTCCTTCATTAGCTGTTGCGATAAACTCGGTTAATCCCGGTGTAGCAGGTTCGAGTAGTGGCGGGGGCTCCTGTACGAGCTTAGCATATTCCTCATTTTATTTTGATAATGAAACACCTCCCGGAGCATCTGTACAGTATGATGGATTTACTGTCCCATTAACCGCCATTGCAGCTGTAAATTGCGGGCAGACCTATCACATTAAAATTGCGATTGCTGATGTTGGTGATGGAGTTTATGACTCCGGAGTTTTTTTAGAAGCAGGAAGTTTTTCAAGTGTAGGTGTTACCATTGTTCCGGAAATTAGTTATGGAGGATCAAACGACTCAACACTTTATGAAGGTTGTGGAACCGCTTGCATCTATTTTATTCGTACATCCAATTTAACTCAGGCAGATACAATAAATGTAACCATTGGTGGTTCAGCTGTTAATGGTGTTGATTACAATACAGGTACATTAGGAGCACCTGTTCCAAGCCAATTAGTTTTTCCGGCCGGTCAGGATTCTATTTCATATTGTATTAATGCGGTTTCTGATGGTATTACAGAAGGCCTGGATACAATCACACTTTCAATTGTTCAAACAGGGCTATGCTCTAGTTTGACCACCAGTGCAACTATTTATTTGAATGAATATTCACAAATGGTGCTGACAACAAGTGATACCACATTATGTAACTCTACCGGACCTTTGACATTATTAGCAAATGTTTCGGGTGGTGTGGAGCCTTATTCGTATTACTGGACTAATGGTGCTGATTCAGTTGCAAATCCAACAGTAAATCCAACCACTGATATTACCTATGTTGTTACAGTTGATGATGCGTGTACGGGATCACCGGACCCAACTCCTTCTGTTACGGATAGCAGCAGGGTTACAATTATTTCCTTTCCTGAAATTACCAGTGTTATTAATTCTGGTGCGATTAATAACTCCACTCTTTATGAAGGTTGTGGTCAGGCATGCTTTTATTTTGTCCGTACAATAAATATTGCAGTAGCTGATACCTTCACATTAAATGTTGCAGGAACAGCATCAAACGGAGTAGATTATACAACTGCTTTACCTTCTCAATTATTTTTTGCTGCCGGACAAGATTCGTTGACGTATTGTGTTTCCATTACAAACGATTCTTTGGGAGAAACAAATGAAACAATAGCTTTGTCAATTAATGTAGCCGGTGCATGTATTTTGCAAAGCAATGATACGCTTACAATTGTTGATCTATTACCTTTATCACTTTCGGTAAGTACTGATACCACCTTATGTAATGTTCTTCCGGGCCCTTTAACATTATTAGCAAATGTTTCTGGCGGAGTTCCGCCTTATACTTACGCCTGGACAAATGGAGCGGGTTCCGTTGCTAATCCTACGGTAACCCCAACATTCAATACTACCTATATTGTTTCTGTTACTGATGCATGCACAGGTACGCCTGATCCAACTCCTTTAGTTACGGATAGCACAAAGGTTATAATTATTTCTATTCCTTCTATAACCAGCGATATTAACTCAGGTGCGATTAGTGCTTCTTCCTTTTATGAAGGTTGCGGTCAGGCATGTTTCTATTTTGTAAGAACAATAAATATAGCTGTGGCAGATACCTTCACGTTAAATGTTGGTGGGACAGCAACAAATGGAATAGATTATTCTGCTGCTTTACCAGCTCAATTATTTTTTGCTGCCGGACAAGATTCATTGACATATTGTGTTTCCACCACAGCAGATGCTTTGGGAGAAACAAATGAAACAATTGCCCTATCAATTAATGTAACCGGTGTATGTAATTTGTCCACCAATGATACTCTTACTATTGTTGACCCTTTGCCTTTAATCCTTTCTGTAAGTAATGATACCACCTTATGTAATGTTCTTCCGGGCCCTTTAACATTATTGGCAAATGTATCTGGCGGAGTTCCGCCTTATACTTATGCCTGGACAAATGGAGCGGGTTCCGTTGCTAATCCTACGGTAACCCCAACATTCAATACTACCTATATTATTACTGTTACAGATGCATGTACCGGTTCGCCTGATCCAACTCCTTCAGTTACGGATAGCACAAAGGTTATAATTATTTCTATCCCTTCAATAACCAGCGTTATTAACTCAGGTGCGGTTAGTCCTTCTTCCTTTTATGAAGGTTGCGGTCAGGCATGTTTCTATTTTGTCAGAACAATAAATATACCTGCTGCAGAAACCTTCACATTGAACGTTGCGGGGACAGCAACAAATGGTGTAGATTATACTACATTGCCTACTCAATTATCTTTTGCTGCCGGACAGGATTCACTGATGTATTGTGTTTTCACTACAGCTGATGCTTTGGTAGAAACAAGTGAAACAATTGATTTATCTATTAACATAACAGGTGCTTGTAATTTAACTTCCAATGATATGCTTACCATTATTAACACCTTGCCTTTGAATCTTTCGGTAAGTAATGATACTGTTTTGCAATGTCAGACAAGTCCTGTAGCAATGTTTGCCAATGTTAGCGGTGGTGTTGCTCCATATACATATTCCTGGACAAATGGTGCCGGCAACACATCAAATCCGACAGTTACTCCACCATCTACAACTACTTATGTTGTTACCGTTTCTGATAATTGTAATGGTTCTCCTGATCCAAGTCCTGCTGTTAGTGATAGTGTTAAAATTACAGTGGTTATCTACGATCCGCTGGTACTTAATGCTGGTGACGATATGAATGTTTGTCCGGGGGATGTACTAAATCTGTTTGCTGCTGTAAATGGTGGTGGTACTCCTTATATTTACAACTGGACCACATTCACAGGAACGGATACCCTTTCCTCAGCTAATACAGCTGCTACTTCAGTAATTGCAAATTCAACAGGGATATTCCAGGTAACTGTTATGGATATTTGCGGAACCATCCAAAATGATCAGGTTATGGTTACTGTTGAACCAAGTTGCGAAATAAGTATTCCGAATGTTATTACTCCTGATGGAAGCGGCCCTGTTACAAATGAAATTTTTTACGTTGAGAATTTAGATAAATTCCCAAATAGTAATTTAGAAGTATATAACCGATGGGGAAAAAAGGTATATGAAAGTGCCGGGTATTTGAATAATTGGAATGGAGGGAAATTAGTTGATGGCACCTATTATTATGTGTTAACAGTGCCTGCATCCGGGCAGGTGTTGCCATCATTAAAACCGACAACCATCTACGATATTAAAATAAATTCGGAAACCGACAAACGAACTTTTGCGGGGTATTTTCAGATCATAAGAACGAAATAAAATCTGATTTTACTTTTGTGAAATAGAATAAAAATTGGCGGTTTTACTTTAGAGGCATTCTTTTGCAGCAGCAATTGTGTTTTTAGAATTTCCAACAAAAATTTTATCCTTGATCAGTATAACAGGGCGTTTCAGAAAAGTGTATTCTTCTAAAATATAATTTTTGTAATCTTCCTCGGTTAATTTCAGTTTATCTAATCCAAGGGCCTTGTATTTCATGGCTACTTTGCTAAACAAGGCTTCATAGCTTCCTGTCATTTTTTTCATTTCAGATAATTGATTGGCAGAAATTTTTTCTGTTTTTATATCCTGAAATTCAAATTTTTTATTTTTCAGATCAAGCTCATTTATAATGCGGGTACAGGTAGAGCAGGAGCTTAAGTAATAGATTTTTTTCATATGCATCAATTCTTATTTGCAATAATTACAAACCTTTAACTTCTCTCAAGCTGGCAATGCATCTGCTTCACTTTAGTTTAACGCACTGATTATGATATTTGTGGTAACTACTTTTCGTAAACCTGCCTGCCGCAGGCAGGTTCGTATTGATTCGTTGTCCGTAGTTTACTCTATTGCGCTCAATTTTATCATATTCGATTTTCCTTTTTCACTGATTGGTGTGCTCGCAATATTGATGATCAGATCATTTTGTTTTACACACCCTTTGTTCTTTAAGATCAGCTTTATATCAGCAATGGTATGATCTGTACTTATATTTTTATCGTAAAAAAATCCGTGAACGCCCCACACCAAATTTAATGTGGTAAGAATGGAATAATTATCTGTAAACACATAAATGTTTGCTTTTGGACGGTGGCTTGCCAATTTGAAAGCGGTATATCCGGAATGTGACATGGTTACAATTGCCGAAGCTTTTGTACGTTGAGCCATTTTTGCAGCCGTATAACAAATAGAATCGGAAATAAAACGATTGTTGTGCAGATCTACCTCTGGTGCAGCGTTATCACGGTTATAAATATCTACTTTCGATTCAACATGTTCAATTATTTTTGTCATGGCTTCCACCACTTTTGCAGGGTGATTTCCTACTGATGTTTCACCGCTAAGCATTACTGCATCTGCACCATCCATTACGCTGTTTGCAACATCGTTCACTTCTGCACGGGAAGGACTGATATTGGTGATCATGCTCTCCATCATTTGTGTAGCGATGATCACAGGTTTTGATGCTTCCAGACATTTTCGTACTAACATTTTTTGGATCACAGGAACTTCCTGCATGGGTACTTCTACGCCAAGGTCGCCACGAGCCACCATAATTGCATCTGTTTCTTTGATGATATTATCAATATCTAAAATGGCTTCCGGTTTTTCAATTTTTGCAACTACTTTGGTCTTAACAGTATGATCAAAATTCTGGATCAAATACTTCAGTTCAATTATATCGGCTGCCGAGCGAACGAATGAAAGCCCTATCCAATCCACCTTTTGAGTCAAGGCAAATTCAAGATCTTTTATGTCTTTTTCGGTCAGACAAGGCAAGGAGATTTTAGTATTTGGTAAATTAACACCTTTTTTAGAAGATAAAATTCCTCCATGCATAACAATAGCTTTTACTTCATCCTTGCCATTCGTTTCAACAACTTTCAAAAGAAGTTTTCCATCATCAATTAAAATGTTTTCGCCTGCTTTAACATCTTTTGGAAACTGAGGATAAGTAATATAAACGCGTTCTGCTGTTCCTGTGCATTCAGTGGTAGTGATGTATATTTCTTTGCCTGAAATTAATTCGACACTGTTATTTTCTACTGTTCCAATACGAAGTTTAGGTCCTTGCAGGTCGGCAAGTATCGCGGTATGAGTTCCCAGTTTTTTATTAAGTTCCCGAATGGTATTTATTTGACTCAACACATTATCATACGCCCCGTGCGAAAAATTAATCCGGCATACATCCATTCCTGCTTTTATCATTTCTTCGAGTACTGCTGCTGTGGATGAAGCAGGACCAAGTGTTGCCACAATTTTTGTTCTTTTCATTTTTATAATCGTTAATATATGTTGAGTATTTTTTTGATCTCTGTAAAGATAAGGGTAATACAATTCTTGTTATACCATCACTTAATTTTTAACCAGATAGAAACATAGGTTTTAAGAGTAGATAGAAAATGAATTTTATCACATAGGCATTGTTTAAAGTTCTGCAGATGTTGTTTTGTTGTGCTTTTTTCTATGTTTCTATGTGGTTGATTTTATTTTGACATAATGCATTTATAATATTAAATTCTGTTTTGATTTTAGTTTGGAAGCATCTATTCTTACTGCTGTTTGCACGAATGTTATTTCTTTTATTTTTTTAATAAGGTCTGTAACTTTCTCCTCTTTTATTTCTTCTTCTTTTATTATTAAAAAATAATCCATTTGTTTTTGCTCGGGAATAAGAATTCCTTTTTCGCTACGATTTGCAATTAAAAAATATTCCGAAAATTCTTCTTCCCGGTTACAAACAAACAAAGCATAATGAGAAGGGTTATCCAGTTTTTTTTCTTTGATCTCGAGTGATTCAGTTTTTACCAGCTCCAGTTCCAATTTGTTATTGAGCGCCCAGCAAATGCGATAGTCTTTTTCATGTGAAGAAATTCCGATCAACACAAAACTATAATCGTATTCTATTTCCAGCGTATGCTTTCCCAAGACAAATTTTTTTTAAAATGTATGTCTATTAGTAATGTGTCTTTGTTTTTGTCTGCTATGAATTACAAAAAACTACTTTGAAATTGGAAATTCGTTTAACGATTTGTAAAATTAGAAATCTAAAATTAAGAAAAAATTTAAAATAGATTAAATTTAAATCTCTAAAGTAAGACAAGCTTGTTCAGCAACCATTTGCTCCGCTCGTTTTTTTGAGAAATGTTGGGCTGTTCCTAGTATTTCGGAATTAACGATAAGCTGAATTGAAAACTGTTTGTCCGATGAATTAGCTCCTTCCTGAAGGATTTCAAAGCGAAATTCTTTTTTTTCCTTTTGTGCCCACTCAATAAACTTACTTTTGAAATCTACTTCTTTTGTCTCCACTTCTTCCATGTCAATAAGAACATTGATAATTCGGGTCAGTAAAAACTGTTGGGTAAACACAAAACCTTTATCCAGGTATATAGCTCCTATCAATGCTTCGTATGCATCTCCATTTATGGAGCTTGGTTTACTTCCGAACCGATCGTTATTAGCTTCGATAAAATTATTTAAACCTAATTTAATTGCAAGCTGATTATGTTTTGCGCGGCTTACCATTTTCGAACGCATCTTAGTTAAAAATCCTTCATCCTTATAGGGAAATTTTTTAAAAAGATAATCGGCAACCACTGTTCCAATAACCGAATCACCAAGGAATTCAAGGCGTTCATTACTATCTTTCACACCTTTTTTTATTTGTTGGGCGGCAGAGCTATGACGGAATGCTAATTTATATAAATTGATGTTACTTGGATAAAAACCAAGTATATTATGAAGTGATTCATGTAAATTTTTATCGGGCGAAAAATAAACTCGAATAGGTTTTGAGAAAGTAGCCAAGCGAAAAAATTAAGCGATATATTTCTTTACAATTACAGAAGCATTATGTCCGCCAAAACCAAAAGTATTGCTTAATGCAGCACGTACTTCCCGTTTTTGAGCTTTGTTAAAAGTAAAGTTAAATTTACTATCCAATGTCGGATCCACATTAAAGTGATTGATAGTTGGAGGAACAATATCATTTTTCACAGCTAAGATTGAAGCAATAGCCTCAATAGCTCCTGCAGCACCTAATAAGTGACCTGTCATGGATTTGGTTGAACTGATATTTAATTTGAATGCATGATCGCCAAAAACGCCAAGAATTGCTTTTGTTTCAGAAACATCACCAAGAGGAGTTGATGTACCATGTACATTTACATAATCAATTTGATCAGGAGTCATTCCGGCATCTGCTAAAGCACTGCGCATTACGTTCAATGCTCCTAATCCTTCCGGATGTGGAGCCGTGATATGATTAGCATCAGCGCTCATTCCGCCTCCGGCAATTTCACCATAAATTTTTGCTCCGCGTTTTAAAGCATGTTCCAGTTCTTCCAATATTAAACAACCGGCTCCTTCACCTAAAACGAAACCATCTCGATCAACATCAAAAGGACGAGATGCAGTTGATGGTGAATCGTTACGTGTTGAAAGGGCATGCATTGCATTAAATCCGCCAACACCGGCTTCACAAACAGCTGCTTCAGAACCACCGGCAACAAAAAAATCGGCTTTGTTTAATTTAATATAATTGAAAGCGTCAATAAGTGAATTGGTTGAAGAGGCACATGCTGAAACCGTTGTAAAGTTAGGGCCACGTAATCCAAACATAATTGAAATGTGTCCTGAACAGATATCAGCGATCATTTTTGGAATGAAAAAAGGGTTGAAACGAGGTGTTCCATCGCCTTTCGCAAAATTAAAACATTCATCCTGGAAGGTTTGTAATCCACCAATTCCAGAACCCCAAATTACCCCACCTCTGTCGGAATCATATTTCCCTTTTTCTAAACCGGCATCTTTCATTGCTTGCATGGCAGATGCCAGGCCGTATTGAGAAAATGGATCTAGTTTACGAGCTTCTTTACGATCGAAATATTCTTCGGGGTTAAACCCTTTTACTTCGCAGGCAAATTGAGTTTTGAATTTTGAAGCATCAAAACGAGTAATAGGTGCAGCTCCGCTAACACCGTTCAATAGGTTGTTCCAGTAATCTGTAACATTATTACCAAGCGGTGTAATAGCACCGAGACCTGTAACTACTACTCGTCTTAATTTCATTAAATAAATCGTTAAGAATTATTTTGAATTTGCTTCAATGTAAGAGATCGCTTCACCTACTGTACCAATTTTTTCAGCTTGGTCATCAGGGATGGCAATGTTAAATTCTTTTTCAAATTCCATGATTAGTTCTACAGTGTCTAATGAGTCTGCTCCTAAATCATTTGTAAAGCTAGCTGTTGGTGTTACTTCTTTTTCGTCAACACCTAATTTATCAACGATGATAGCTTTTACTTTTGTTGCAATGTCTGACATTTTTTTAAATGTTTAAAGGTTAATTCGGGTGCAAAGATATAGTTATGCTTACAATTACAAAAAAAAATATTCAAAATTGCCCATTTTTATACTTTTTTCGGTCTTTAACTGCTAATAATCAGGCTATTATAATCTTGGCGTGTTGATAAACTGTTTTTGATTTTTTCATTGAGTTTAATATTACTTTTGAGGAATGAAAAACATTGCCATTTTTGCATCCGGTGAAGGCACCAATGCTCAAAACATTATAGATTATTTTTCGAGATCAGAAAAAGTCAAAATCGCTTTGGTGCTCTCCAATAAAAGCAAAGCCAATGTTTTAAACAGAGCAAAAGAAGCAGAAGTTCCGACTGTGATCATTGATCGTAAAGCGTTTTATGATACGGATCAAACTATTGAAAAACTCAAATCGGCTAAAATTGATCTTGTAGTTCTGGCCGGATTTTTATGGCTGATCCCTGAAAGTTTAGTAAAAGCATTTCCGAACAAAATTATTAATATTCATCCGGCATTACTTCCTAAATATGGAGGCAAAGGAATGTTTGGAATGAATGTTCATAAAGCTGTAATTGAAGCTAAAGAAAAAGAAAGTGGAATCACGGTTCATTTTGTAAATGAAAAATATGATGAAGGAAAAATAATTGCGCAGCATATATGTAAGATCGGAGAAAATGATACTCCCGAAATGTTAGCGCAAAAAATTCATCAGTTGGAATACGAATTTTTTCCAAAAGCAATTGAGGATGTTACCGGTAAAATGGGTTAATCAGGTTAATTATGGTCAGACCAAAATTAACCTGTTTAACTAATCAAGCAATTAACCATTTAAATTATCACCATGGAATTACATTTTAATTTTAAAGAAATTGCCACCATTACCATGATCCTGTTTGCAGTGATCGATGTTGTTGGCTCCTTGCCTATTTTATTAGACCTGCAAACAAAATCAGGTAAAATACAATCAGAAAAAGCAACACTAGTTTCCGGGGTTATCATGATCGTATTTATGTTTGTTGGGCAATCGATACTCGAATTGATCGGTATTGATGTAAGTTCGTTTGCTATTGCAGGCTCTTTTATCATATTCTTTCTGGCATTGGAAATGATCTTAGGGATGCGGTTTTATAAAGAGGAAACAGCAGCTACAGCATCTGTGGTTCCTATTGCATTTCCACTGATTGCCGGAACAGGAACATTAACAACTCTTTTATCAATTCGGGCAGAGTATTACATAGAAAATATTATTATTGCAATTCTGGTAAATCTTGTTTTTGTTTATCTTGTGTTACGAAATACCTATCGTTTGGAAAAAATATTAGGACCTGGCGGAATTAATATTTTACGAAAAGTGTTTGGGGTGATACTTTTAGCAATTGCTGTGAAGTTATTCAGGACCCATGCAGGAATCTAGGTCAAGGTACAATGTTTAAACAACTGTTAAACGATATTTAAGTAGTTAAAAAAAGCCGTTTAATTCGATATAAGACAATAATTATACTATTAATTTGGCAATAAATACAGATGAATTCGTTGTGAATTATGACCTTCAAAAACATTCTGAATAAAAAATATGGTAAAAATATATACTGATGGTGCTTCTCGAGGGAATCCAGGTCCGGGTGGATTTGGTGTGGTAATGTTGTATGGCGCTTTACGCAAGGAAATTTCTGAAGGTTTTCGTTTAACTACAAACAATAGAATGGAACTTTTGAGTGTGATTGTGGCTCTGGAGGCTTTAAAGAAGGAGGGGACAGCAGCTACAATTTATTCGGATTCAAAATACGTAGTTGATTCTGTTGAAAAAAAATGGGTTTTTGGCTGGGAGAAAAAACATTTTAACGGAAAAAAGAATGAAGATCTGTGGAAACGATTTTTACGTATTTATAGAAAACATAACGTAAAATTTGTTTGGGTAAAAGGACATGCATCCAACCAGGAAAATAACCGCTGTGATGAATTGGCTGTGGAAGCCGCAATGGGAGGGTATTTGAAAATTGATGGTGGTTATGAAGAGGAAAAGAAAAAGGAGGGAAAAAAATTGTTGTAATGATCCTTATTGAATTAATATTTTTTTATTTATAGTATTCTTTTTGTTGTCTGTGATCTGAACAAAATAAATTCCATTCTCCAAGCTACCTCTTTTTAGTTGCAACTCTTTACCAGAAAAATTTATTTTTTTTATTGGTAATGGTGCAAAAAATAGTTGGTGGATTTGATTTAAAATAATTGTATAATTCAGCTGTAAATCAGAAGAGGATATCGGCTCTGCTGGAGA
>Ga0156174_1109_pt1 | contig 50757 bp, 46 predicted proteins | sample RifCSPlowO2_12_FD_107827 | JGI IMG/M metagenome (GOLD analysis project Ga0156174, IMG submission 107827) | Bacteroidetes bacterium RIFCSPLOWO2_12_FULL_35_15
TCGATACTCTTTATAGGTGTTTACAGCCCACCATCTTGAAAACAACATGCACATAAAACGCAAGCGTTTTATGTGCTTCTTGGCACACTCAATTCTTAAGCACAGCAACTAATCAACGTAAAGACAAATGGGGCGGATCATTCGAAAACAGAGCTCGTTTGATCAGAACCATTTTGAAAGAAACACGTGCAGCATTACCAAAAGATTTCATTGTGGGTGTTAGATTATCACCTGAAGACAAAGGAACCTTCAAAGGAATCGATTTTGATGAAAGCCTGAAACTGGCTTCCTTGTTAGCTTCCGAAGGAGCTGATTATATCCATGTTTCACCTTGGGACTCATTTAAGAAACCGGAAAAATATATAAACGGATCAAAAACCATCATTGAATATTTCAGAGATAAAATTCCTGCCCCGGTTCCAATCATTGTTGCAGGTGAAATCTGGACCGGACCCGATGCAGAAAAAGCACTAAGCCTTGAAGCCGACTTTGTTGCTTTAGGAAAAGTAGCTATTGGAAATGCTGACTGGCCAACAAAAGCAAAAGATATTAATTATCAACCCTCTCGACCACCCTATTCTATTGACCATTTACAAAAACAAGAATTGGGAGAATCGTTTATTACCTATATGAAAGGATGGAAAGGTTTTGTTGTTTCCGAATAAAATTATGCATCCTAATTCTCGACATATGTTCCATTTGGCAAATTAAATCCCTACACGGCTAAATGACTACACGAACGGTAGGCTAATAACAAATTTAAACTGTATTTTTATCTTTCAAATTAATAGAAGATAATGATTCGTTTAAATCAAGTTCATAAATCATATGCCATCGGTAGGAATAGAATGGAAGTTCTGAAAGGAATTGACATGCACATAAAAGAAGGTGAACTTGTTTCGATCATGGGTTCATCAGGTTCCGGTAAATCAACGCTGCTAAATATTTTAGGAATCCTCGACAATTATGATTCAGGCGAATATCATCTGAATAATATTCTTATCCGCAATCTTTCTCAAACAAAAGCAGCACAATTAAGAAATAAATTTTTAGGGTTTGTTTTTCAATCTTTCAATTTACTTGCTTTTAAAAATGCAATTGAAAACGTAGCGCTACCATTATATTATCAAAAAGTAAGTCGCAAAGAAAGAAATAAAATTGCATTGGAATATTTGGATAAAGTTGGATTAAAAGACTGGGCACATCACCTGCCAAGTGAAATGAGCGGGGGTCAAAAACAACGTGTAGCCATTGCCCGCGCATTGATAGGGAAACCAAAAGTTATCTTTGCAGATGAACCAACCGGAGCACTTGATTCAGCAACATCATCCGAAGTGATGGCTATTTTTAAAGAAGTAAACAAACAAGGAATAACTGTTGTGATTGTTACACACGAACATGATATCAGCGCCATGACCGATCGCATCATACGGTTGAAAGATGGTTTAATAATTAATGAATAAAGAAATTAGAATTGTGCTTATACACTCCTTCGACAAACTCAGGATGACAATGCACAGTAAAAAAACAACAACATTAAAACGCATTCAGTCTGAGTTTGTCGAAGACTATTAGGAAAACCAAAGTGATACAACAAACAAATGTTTGATATAGACAAATGGCAAGAAATTTTTGGTACCATCAGCAAAAATAAGCTGAGGACTTTTCTTACTGCATTTAGTGTAGCATGGGGAATTTTTGTTCTAATAATTTTGCTAGGTGCAGGTAAAGGGTTGAGAAATGGTGCTGAAAAACAATTCATGAGCGATGCTGTGAATAGTTTAAATGTTGAATCAGGTGAAACGACAATGCCATACAACGGTTTAAAACCGGGAAGAACAATACAGCTTACGAACGAAGATTTTAATCTAATAAAAGAAAAAATAAATCACATTGAATATTCCAGTGCATCTTACAGGGGACGAAGTGCAAATGTTTTAAGTTATAAAAATGAACATGCGGCATTCACAGTTCGTCCTGTTATGCCTGATCATTGTTTCTTGGAAAATGCACAAACACTCGAAGGCCGGTTCATTAACCAAATTGATATTCGGGAGTATCGGAAAGTTTGTACTATAAGCGTTCCTGTTAAAGAAGCTTTATTTAAAAATGAAGAAGATCCTTTAAATAAATTTATTGACGTTGGTGGAATTCCTTTTAAAGTAGTTGGTGTTTTTACTGATCCTGGGAATGGTGATAACAACAGGATCTATATTCCTGTTACAACTGCTCAGCGAGCATACAACGGGAAAAACAATATAGATAACATCTGGTCAAGTATTGATAAAGGCGGACTCGAAAATAGTGAAGCAATTGTAAACAATGTCAGAACAATACTTGCAGCGAAACATAATTTTAATCCTGCCGATATTAGTGCTATTCGAATTGAAAACTGGTCAGATAATTATGTACGGATCATGAATATGCTGGATGGAATAAAAATATTTATATGGATAATAGGCATTTTCACATTGATAGCAGGTGTTGTTGGTGTTAGTAATATCATGATGATCATCGTAAAGGAACGAACTAAAGAAATTGGAATTCGCAAAGCAATTGGCGCAACCCCATCCTCCATCGTTATGTTAATAGTTCAGGAAGCCATTTTTATTACTGCAATTGCAGGATATGTTGGGTTGGTTATTGGAGTCGGGGTTTTACAATTAATAAATATGGCAGGGGTTGAAGGAGATTTTTTTCATCGGCCGGAAGTAGATTTTAATGTTGCAATTTCTGCTACCTTATTAATTATAGTTTCAGGAGCATTGGCTGGATTGTTTCCTGCATTAAAAGCAGCAAAAGTACAACCGGTTGAAGCATTAAGAAGTGAATAAAATATGTTTGATATAGACAACTGGCAGGAAATTTTTGCAACCATTAAAAAAAATAAGTTGCGCACTTTTCTTACATCTTTAGGTGTAGGCTGGGGAATATTTATGCTCGTGATAATGCTCGGTGCTGGTAATGGATTAAAAAATGGGGTGATGCAGGATTTCAAAGGAACAGCTACCAATAGTTTTTTTATGTGGACACAAAAAACTACCAAAGCATACAAAGGCATGAAACCCGGGCGCAACTTTAATTTCAACAATGGCGATGTAAAGGCTCTTTCTCAAATCAAGGAATTATCCATTGTGTCACCACAAAATCAATTAGGTGGATATCAAGGTGGGAATAATGTGATCAGGGGATTAAAGACTGGAAATTTTGAAGTCGGAGGAGTTTATCCAAACATAAAGGATATTCAGGAAATCAAAATTGTGGAAGGCAGATTTTTGAATGAAAATGATATTCGTGAAAAAAGAAAAGTATGCGTCATCGGTTCACGTGTAAAAGAAGTATTATTTAAAGCGGATGAAAATCCTATTGGAGATTATATTCAGATTAATGGTGTCTATTTTAAAGTGATCGGCCTTACAAAACCTTCCGGAAACGGAAATGATGCGCGTGAACAATCTCAAAAGATTCAGGTACCGTTTTCAACTTTTCAAAATGCATTTAATTATGGAGATGTTGTTGGGTGGTTTGCAATTGCATCACGTAAAGATATTCCTGCATCTGTTGCCGAAGAAAAAGTAATGGCCCTTATAAAAGAAAGACATAAAATTTCACCTGATGATAAATTGGCAATCGGGCACTGGAACATGGAAGTACAGTATAATAAAATGAATGGATTGTTTACAGGTATTAACGGATTGATTTGGTTTGTTGGTATTGGAACACTCATTGCCGGAGTGATTGGAATAAGTAATATCATGCTGATCGTTGTAAAAGAACGCACAAAAGAAATTGGAGTGAAACGTGCATTGGGGGCTATACCGAGTTTAGTGGTCGGACAAATAATTCTGGAGTCGGTTTTTTTAACATTGGTGGCAGGTTATTTTGGATTGGTATCCGGAGTGCTTTTATTAGAAGGAATAAATTCAATGTTAGGGGACAGCATTGAAATGTTTAAAAACCCAACAGTTGATTTGAATGTTGCTCTTTTTTCGTTAAGCGTATTAGTTGTTTCCGGAGCTTTTGCAGGATTAATTCCTGCATACAGAGCGGTTTCCGTTCATCCGGTAGAAGCTTTACGAGCAGAATAAAATTTATTACATAAGAAGGACAAATTTTAAACAAGATTCAATTAAATGCTCGTCAGTCTGAGGAAGCCTGTGGTGAGCTTTTGTCGAACCATCGAAGACTGATAGGAAAGCCAAGAAAGAAAGCAATGAAAGCAATGTATATATATTTACTTAAATGTTCTGACAACTCATACTACATTGGCGTAACCAATAATTTAGAAAGAAGATTATTAGAGCATAACGAAGGAATAAATATTAATTGCTATACATTTTCACGAAGACCAATTAAACTTGTTTTTTCTGAACTATTCGACAATGCTAAAAAAGCAATTGCATTTGAGAAAAAAATAAAAGGATGGTCACGAAAAAAGAAAGAAGCTTTAACAAATAATGATTGGCATTTATTGCCAGAATTATCAAAATCATTTGCAAATAAAGCTAACGCACTCCTTCGACAAACTCAGGATGACAACACACTTAATATAAATTTGTTAAAAAAATAATAATTATGATTCGTAAAATTTTAAAAATCAGTTTACTAATACTATTGTTAAGCGTTTTCGTCTGGACAATTTATTTTTTATATTCTAAATCAGCTCAACCACCGGTTGTATTTCAAACTATTGCACCGTTTGATACAACCATTATTAAAAAAACAGTTGCTACCGGAAGTGTTATTCCCCGCAGGGAAGTAAATATGAAATCACAAGTTTCCGGTATCATTGAAAAATTATATGTTATTGCCGGACAAGAAATTAAAACCGGTGATGTGATCGCAAAAGTGAAGATCATTCCCAATATGATCAATCTTGCAAATGCTGAAAACAGAGTTAATCAGGCAAAAATAAATTTTGATAATTCACAAACTGAATATGATAGAAATGAAAGTTTGCTAAAACAAAATGTTATTGCAAAAGCCGATTTTCAGCCTTACGAATTAAAATTAAAATCTGCAAAAGAAGAATTAGATGCAGCGGAAAACAATTTGCAACTGATAAAGGAAGGGGTAACTAAATCGGCCGGACAAGCCACCAACACGCTAATTCGCTCAACCATAACGGGAATGGTGTTGGATGTTCCCATGAAAGAAGGAAGCAGTGTGATCGAAAGCAATACCTTTAATGAAGGAACTACCATTGCATCTGTTGCTGATATGGGTGAAATGATCTTTGAAGGAAAAGTAGATGAAAGTGAAGTAGGAAAAATACATGAAGGAATGGATTTGATCCTTACTATTGGCGCTATAGATAAAGAAAGCTTTTCAGCCAAGTTAGAATACATTGCACCAAAAGGTGTTACTGAAAATGGTGCCATCCAATTTCTGATCCGTGCGGCACTGGCAAAAAACAACGGGAGTTTTCTTCGCGCAGGATATAGCGCGAATGCAGATATAATACTTGCAAAAAAAGACAAAGTGTTTTCTATTCCTGAAAATGTTTTGAAATTCGAAAAGGAAAAAACATTTGTCGAAATTGAAACCAGCAAAAATGTTTTTGAAAAAAGATACATTACCACAGGTTTGTCTGACGGGCTCAATATTGAAGTAGTAGATGGTCTTAAAAAAACAGATCGTATCAAAGTTCCGCAAATGGATAATATGCCCGGCAAAGAAGCGTAATATAATTGTATCGATTAATTGGGTTGCAATTTTCCCCTTTTGACATACTAAAATTATTTGAAAGATTTTTTTCCTGTTGCAATTCTCCAATCTTTTGATTACAATTGCAAACTACTCCATGAAACGCATAAAAAAAATATGGGATTCCATTTCTAATATAGGAATTCTTGCTAATATAAGTACATCTGATAAAAAGCGCATTCTGCTTTTAAATCAAATGACTTTTACATCCATTGTTTTATCAATATTATTCATCCTGGTTTTTTCAAGTTTGAATTTTCCAAATACAATTACCATTCAACTTATATTTTTATTTTTCTACTTTTCTGTTCTTTATTTTTCATCACGAAGTTTTTTTAGGTTTTCAAAAGTGTTATTTATAGTTACACTTTTTACGCATGTTTTTGTTTTATGCTTACTTTTTGGTGAAGCCTCTCAAACACATTTATTATATATTCCGGCTGCCGTTATCCCAATTGTACTATATGATCTTAAACAAATTCAAATTAGTTTTTCGTTCATTTTTTTATCAATTGCGACTTTAGTATTTCTTTACCTGATCAATTTTTCCGCTTTTTTTTCGCTAACGTTATTACCAGACTTACTGGGAAAAATACGTCTCACTTTTATTATCACTGCAATAGTAGCAGAGATATTTGTGATTTATTCTTTAATTGCTAACTATGATAAAACGGAACGAAATTTAGATGAGAGCAACCTTCTTTTACAACAACAGCTGCAAGCTATTTTTGATAATTCATTTGATGCTCTGTTCCTGGTAAACTGGAAAGAGAGAAAAATTGTTAAAGCCAATAATAGAGCTGTTGAACTATTTGAAGCGGAAAAAGAATGTGACTTCTATGGATTATATGGATTGGAATTTCATAAATCACCGAAAGAAAAAACGAATTATGAGGAAATGCGTAAATCATTAAAAGAAAAAGGCGTATTCGAAGAGGAGATTTTATATAAAACATTTAAAGGAAATGAATTTTGGGGAGCATTGGTCATACAGATCATTTATATTTCAGGTATGCCATACCAGTCCATCCGCATTACAGATATTACACATCAAAAAAACATAAAAAAGCAAATACAGGACTCTCTTCATGAAAAAGAAATTTTGCTTTCCGAAATTCATCATCGGGTAAAAAATAATTTAGCCGTGATCAGCGGATTATTAGGGTTGCAATCTGCCTATGTGGAAGATGAAAAAGCCAAAATCTTGTTTGAAGATAGCCGTAACCGAATACACTCAATGGCTTTGATACACGATAAGTTATATCAACATGAAACTTTTGCCAAAATTGAATTTCAGGCGTATATTAACGATTTAATAGATCATATTAAATGATCCTATTTTTCAAAACAAACTAAGGTCAATTTCACGGTTACATGTAATGATATTTTTCTGGATATTAAAACTGCTATCCCTTGTGGTTTGATATTAAATGAACTTATTACAAATGCTTGTAAACACGCGTTCAAAGACAGAACCGAAGGCGAAATTAAAATTGTTTGTTCAAAAATGGGAGGAAATTTTACCTTAATGGTAAGCGACAATGGCGTTGGTTTTGATGGAGAAGAAGCATTAAAAAAGCCCAACTCTTTAGGCCTGACATTAATAAATGCCCTGACGGAACAGATCAACGGAAAGATAAAAACAACACTTCACAATGGAACAGCATATTACATTTCAATAGAAGTATAAATTTATGGCCAACATTTTAATTGTAGAAGACGAAGCAATCGTAGCACTGGAAAACAAAATGAATCTTAGTGCACTGGGACATAAGATATCAGCGATAACATCATCAGCGGAAAATGCACTCATCGCTTTTCACGAAAAAACTCCCGACCTGATCTTACTGGATATTAAATTAAAAGGTACAATGGATGGAATTGAAGCAATACATGAAATCCGAAAACACTCTCCCGTCCCTGTTATTTTTATTTCCGGAAATTCCGATACTAAAACATTACAACGTATAAGTGAAATTTCAAATGTCATTTATTTACAAAAACCTATTTTGGTTGATGAATTAACAAATGCTGTAAATACTATGCTCAGCAAAGACTCTTCTGCGCTCACATTTTAGTTTTATATCTGACAAAAAATGGAAAAAACGGAGCGACTTCAGCTTTTGAAAAAATTATTAAAAGTTGAACGTGACGAAGATTTTGAACAATATAAGCATCATTTTTCCCGTAACAACATTAACCACCGAAGAGAAAATGGGGTTACCTGGTATCCTGTTGTAATTACAAATGTTGAGATAGGACTTGGGGAATACCTTTCCATCGATATCGAACGCACGACCAATCACAATGAACCCCATCAGTTTTCAGGAGGAAAAACAGCTTCTCTGTTTTCGAATAATCACACAGATGCATCACCTGTTAATGGGACAATAAAAGTGCTGGGGCGGAATAAAATCCGCTTGTCACTTAACATAGATGAATTGCCCGATTGGTGTGATGATGGTAAACTTGGCATCAATTTACTTTTTGATGAAAGAAGTTATAAGGAAATGGATATTGCAATGGAAAAAGTAATTACTGCTTCTCATTCCCGCTTAGCTCATTTGAGGGATGTGATGTATGAATTAAAGATTCCTGTCTTTGATAAAACGGATGAATCGTTGCACATCACCGGATTAAACCAATCACAAAATAAAGCAGTACAAAAAATAATAGCGGCCAGAGACATTGCTATCATTCATGGACCACCGGGAACAGGAAAAACGACAACACTTGTTCAGGCTATACGACTGACTTTGAAAACCGAAAAGCAAGTTTTGGTTTGTAGTTCGAGCAACACAGCCGTTGACCTGCTCACCGAAAAACTACATCGTACCGGAATAAATGTATTACGACTGGGTAATCCTGCTCGTATATCGGAAGATGTAATTTCAAATACGCTGGATGCAAAAGTTGCTGCACATGATTCATACAAGGACTTAAAAAGTTATCGTAAAACAGCCGAAGAATATTTTAGGATGGCAGGAAAGTACAAACGGACGTTTGGCAAAGAAGAACGTGAGCAACGGCAATTATTTTACCAGGAAGCACGAAAAATATTACAAGAAGCACGGGTTTTAGAAGACTATATCATCAGTGAACAGTTTGATAAAGCTCAGGTAATTGCATGCACACCTGTTGTGTCAGCAGGTCGAATGATGCGCGACAAACAATTTACTACTGTATTTATTGATGAAGCCGCACAAGCCTTGGAGCCGATGTGTTGGATCCCGATCTCCAGAAGCAACCGTGTAATTTTTGCAGGCGATCATTTTCAATTACCTCCAACAGTAAAATCAAAAAAAGCAGAAAATGAAGGATTGAAAGAAACGCTGTTTGAAAATTGTATGCACATTGAAAACATTTCCGTGATGCTGAATACCCAATATCGCATGAACGAACACATCATGAATTTCTCCAATCAAAAATTTTATCAGAATAATTTAGTTGCCGACACCTCCGTAAAAGATACTGTTTTGAGTTTTGATCCGATTGAAACACTTTTAAATACTGCTTTTGATTTTATTGACACCGCCGGTTGCGGATATACTGAAATTGTAAACCCCGAAAGTTTAAGTATTGCCAATCCTGAAGAAGGGCAATTGCTCTTGAAGCACTTGAAATTAGTGTTGGAACAATACGAACAAAGTAATAAATCCGGAAAAAAAATAAGCATAGGAATCATTTCTCCTTACAAAGAACAGGTTCAGTATTTAACAACACAAATTACTGCGGACGAAGAAATGAAAAATTATTTGTCGCAGATTGCAGTTAAAACCGTTGATGGATTTCAGGGGCAGGAACGCGATATAATTTACATCAGTTTAGTACGTAGCAATGATCTGCGGGAAATTGGTTTTTTAAATGACATCCGCAGAATGAATGTGGCACTTACCCGTGCAAAGAAAAAATTAGTGGTGATTGGTGATAGCGCCACGCTTGGAAATCACCCCTTTTACAAATCATTTTTAGAATATGCCGATAGCGTTGGAGCATACAAAACAGCTTGGGAGTTTATTGGGTACGAGTAAGAGGATTTGAAAATAGTTACATTTATACTCGAACAAAAGAGCGATTAACCAATATTGATTTTAGTTAAATAAAATTTTTACTGATGTTTAAATTTTTTGAATTCATCACAGAGGGGATTGGTTGGTTAAAGATTGCATTGTCTCCAACCCTTATTGGAATCGGAATTGGTGCTATTGTGTATTATTTGAACCAAGACTTATTAGGATTTGTTATTGGTGGGCTCTTTGTTATCGTTGGATTTATTGGAGGAATAATTTGGGCAACACGTATTTGGAAAACAAAAGGCACAGTCTGGTTTTTATCAAGAACCATGGCAACTCCTGAACTTGACAAAAATGATGGTACAATACCTGATATGTCAAACTTGGACAATCCACTTTCACCAAACATTAAGGAAAAATATATTATTTTAATTGCTGGATTTAGTTTTATTATTATTTTAATCCTCGCATCTATATATCCAGTATTTCAAAAAAGCATAGGCGTTCCACCCCCTCAAAATCAAAAACAGAGTGTTGCTCCTGACACTTCAAAAGTTGATAGAATAATTAAATTTTCATTATTCGTTAAACAGAGTATCCCGGAAGGTGATTCGACAGGTGGCATTATCAACATAACGGAAAACGGGAAACCGTATCTAACAATTAATTCTGAAGGAATAAAATATCCAGTTGCCTTAGACTTTAATGAAAACTATCTTATCGAATGCTCAAAAAAAGGCTATGTAACAAAAGTTGTTGCCTTCGACACGCATATACCCAAAGGAAGAGAAAATGAAGAATTTGCTAATTTTTTTGTAGAGGTGGCGTTATACAAAAGTGCAAATGGGAAAACAACAAATTCAACAAAACCTATTGGTGGTGTTAGATTTGATAGTTTATTGGATGATTTTGAAAAAATAAAAAATTAATCATTTTCCCCGTTCAGCCTAGCTCTCGCCCTCGTTTGTAACGAGGGCGTTTGAATAATGCGTTTATAACGCAACATCTGTTTTTTTTGTACGATGCATCACAGATACATTTCTTGTATGTCCGCGTTGTAAACGAGGACGAGGGTCTAAAAAAACTACTTGTAAATAATCTTAAAAATTAAAATAGTTACTGCAAAAACAAGCGTTATTGCGTTCCCAATGATGAGTGGAGCTTCTCCTAAAAATATTCCGTAAAAGAGCCAACATACGATCCCAAATGTAAAAAGGATATACATCCCTAAAGAAATGCTTTTCGTATTACGTGTTTTTAAAATTTGAACAACTTGCGGCACAAATGAAATTGTGGTACAGGTGGCTGCTACCAGGCCCAATAATGCAATTAAATTCATGTGATTTGTTTGATGGCAAAGCTAATCAAAATTAATTTTACCACTTATCACAAAATTCCGGTGGTTTCGTTTTCATTTCATTAAATTTGCCAATTCAAATGCTTTAAAATCGGATTTCACCGATTCTATTTATAAATTTGCATCTATGAAAAATGTTAATCTAATTGTTGTTTTATTTTTAGTGTGTTCATTATCAATAAAAGCGCAAGATGCCACAAAAACATCACAACCCTGGACATTGGAAACCTGCATTGATTATGCTTTAAAAAATAACATTCAAATAAAACAGTCGGAATTAAATACCGAACTTTCCGAAATAAACTTAACACAAAGTAAAGCAAATTTACTTCCTTCGCTTAATGGCAATGCTTCTCATACTTATAATTATGGTCGTACTATTGACCGGTTTACCAATCAATTTGCAACCCAGCAAGTGCTTTCACAAAACCTTTCGTTGAGTAGCGATGTAACATTATTTGGAGGGTTACAAACAATAAATTCAATTAAAGAAAATAAGTTTACTTATTTAGCAAGCAAATATGATGTGGAAAAAATGAAGAATGATATTTCATTAAATATCGCATCAGCATACCTGCAAATATTATATGCAATGGAAGCGGCTGAAAATGCTCGCAATCAAATGGGAATAACAAATGCACAAGTAGAACGCACAAAAAAACTGGTTGATGCCGGTGCTGCTGCTAAAGGAACATTATTAGATATCCAGGCACAATTAGCCTCCGAAGAATTGAATGTAACCAATACACAAAATCAGTTAGATCTTTCCTATCTTGCTTTGGCTCAATATTTAAATTTACCATCCGCAACCGATTTTACAATCGTTAAACCTGATTTATCAGTCGGCAATGAAACTTTATTAACAGCAACTGCAAGCCAAATTTATAATTCAGCGGTAAGCAATTTACCCGAAATTAAAAGTGCCGATTTAAAAGTAAAAAGTGCCGAGAAAGCAGTAGATGTTGCTTTGGGAGGATTAAGTCCCAGGTTAGTTTTCAGTGCTTCCTATGGAACCGGATATTCAAGTGCAAGTCAACAAATGACTTCAGATCCTGTTTTTCAGAATTATCAACCAAATGGAAGTTTTACTTCTGCCGGTGATACTGTGTTATCACCATCTTTTTCCAGTCCGGCATTTGAAAAAATCCCCTTCTCAAAACAATACAATGACAACATAAACAAATCATTCGGTTTTTATTTAACTATCCCTATTTTCAATAGATTTCAGACTAAATCAACAATTGACAGGGCTCGGATTCAAAAAACAAATGCTGACCTGAACGTTGAATCCACAAAACTACAGATCGAAAAAAATATTCAACAAGCTTATGCTGATGCCAATGCCGGATTAAAAAAATATAACGCCACATTAAAAGCCGTTGATGCCATGCAGGAATCCTTTAAATATACCGAACAAAAATTTAATGTCGGAATGGTAAATACGACAGATTATAATACTGCAAAAAACAATTTAATTAAAGTTCAAAGCGATCTGTTACAATCAAAATACGAATATGTTTTTAAAACAAAGGTGTTGGACTTTTATCAAGGTAAACCATTAAAATTCTAAAATAATTAATCATTCATTTTTATGAAAAAAATTTATTGGATACTGATAGTAGGAGTGCTGATTTTAATAACAGTTATCCTGTTCAAAAATTTTTCAGGAAGCAAGGCAATACCTGTTACAACAGAGAAAGCGGAGAAAAGAAGTATTGTTGAAACCGTATCGGCAAACGGAAAAATTCAACCCGAAGTGGAAGTAAAAATAAGTTCGGATGTATCGGGCGAAATTGTTGAATTAATGGTAAAAGAAGGCGATCAGGTAAAAAAAGGTGACCTGCTTTGTAAAATAAGTCCGCTAATCTACGAATCCAATTCAAGCAGAATGGTGGCCACATTAAATGGTGCAAAAGCAAACTTATCCAACTCTAAAGCACGCCTTGAACAAGTAAAAGCTTCGTTTATAAATATTGAATCTTCTTATCTGCGAAGCAAAAAACTATTTGATCAGGGCGCTATTTCTCAATCTGATTTTGATGCTTCTAAAGCCGGTTTTGAAGGAGCAAAAGCAGATGTAAAAGGTGCTGAAGAAAATGTGAATGCATCAGATTACAATGTAAAAAGTACCGAAGCATCCTTAAAAGAAGCAAATGATAATCTTGCAAAAACAAATATCTTTTCGCCTGTTAACGGAACTGTTTCAAAATTAAATAAAGAAAAGGGCGAACGCGTAGTTGGAACAGCACAGTTTGAAGGAACAGAGATTATGCGTCTTGCAAATCTTAATGAAATGGAAGTAAGTGTTGATGTGAATGAAAATGATATTGTTCGTGTACATAATAATGATACTACTTTAATTGAAGTGGATGCTTATATGGACAGAAAATTCAAAGGCATTGTTACCGAGATAGCAAACTCCGCAAATACAACCGGAGTTACAGCTGAGCAGGTAACAAATTTTACAGTGAAGATCCGGATTTTGCAAGAATCATATTCGGATTTATTTAACTCAACAAAAACCAATGCTCCTTTTCGTCCCGGCATGAGTGCAACCGTTGATATTCAAACTAAAAAAGCAGGTAATGTCATTACAGTTCCTATACAAGCTGTTACCACCAGGACCGACAGCAGTAAATACCATCCGAAAGATATCAAAAAACAAGAAGAAGGGCCTGATGGAATTATCGTAAAAAATGCAAATGACAAAAGTGATAAAAATGATGCAACCGAAGCTTTGAAAGCCGAAGAATGTGTTTTTGCTTTAGTAGATGGAAAAGCTAAAATGATAAAGGTTAAAATTGGCATTCAGGACAATAATTATATTGAAATAAAAGAAGGCATAAAAGAGGGTGACGAAATTATTTCAGGACCCTACAGTGCGGTATCAAAACTTTTGAAAGAAGGTTCGGAAGTTAAAAAAGTTGAGAAAACAGACTTATTTAATGTTCCGAAAAAATAGTTTGAAAATTTACTGATGCTATATTCATTTTCAAATTAAAATTAATGGCGCTCATTTTAAATCTCGAAACCGCAACTACCGTTTGCAGTGTATCACTAGGAAAAGATGGGGAATTACTCGCTTTAAAAGAGCAAAATGGCGATTATTCACATGCCGAAAATCTCACACTTTTTATTGAAGATGTTTTAAAAAAAGCAAATGTGAAAATTTCGGAATTAGATGCTATCGCAGTTAGCAAGGGTCCCGGCTCCTACACGGGATTGCGAATTGGGGTGAGCACGGCAAAAGGATTATGTTATTCACTGGATAAACCTTTGATTGCAATTGATACGCTGAAACATATTGCATTAGCAGCTTCTCAAAATTTCAAATCTCAAATTTCAAATCCAAAATCTCTTTTTTGTCCTATGCTGGATGCAAGAAGAATGGAAGTGTATTGCGCGCTATTTGATTCTTCCCTTAATTATGTCAGAGAAACAGCTGCTGAAATTATTGACCAATCTTCTTTCAAATTACTTTTCTCTCCTTCTGAAAAAGCTAAAGAGGAGTATCCTGTTTATTTTTTTGGTGATGGGGCATCAAAATGCAAAGCTGTTTTATCACAAAATGCAAATGCTTTTTTTATTGATGATATTTTCCCTTCAGCAAAAAACATGGTCTCCCTTTCTGAAAAGGCCTTTATCAACAAGCAATTTGAAGATGTTGCCTATTTCGAACCTTTTTATTTGAAAGATTTCGTTGCCGGAAAGAAAAAGGAAAAATCTTCGTAAAACAAACATCCTTTTAAAGAGCTCTTTTTGAATAATTATCACCGACAATCTGCTTTTTTCACTTAAAATCACGTCAATGAGCAATATCAAGTAATCAAATGCAATATTATTATTCACAATTTTATTCCCTAAAACACAATTAAATAGGGAGGATAAACGTTTTTACAACAATTATTACTTTAATTTTTTATGAAAAATAATTATTAAAATAATTACGCATCGGATTTTTTGAAACTAAATATTATATTTGTATCCCTAAGTAATTCTAACAAAATTTAAACTTAATTGAATTGATGAAAAAGATTTTAATGTTTGCCATTTTTTTTATTGGAATTTCTACATTCTCGTTTTCTCAAGCTACCGGAAAAGGCAGCGAAAAATCAGGTGGTTTTTTATCCCGTATTTTTCACAAAGAGAATAAGCCGCGCAGACAAATGTCGCATTTTGATAAGAAGAAAAAAGATCCTAACATTAAAAACAATGGAACTTCTTATAAGAAAAACCGCAAAGACAAATATGTTGTGGATGGTGACGGATTTGGAACCGCTACACAGGGTAAAAAAAGAAAAGGAAAGAAAGCCGGAACTCATTAATTTTTCTTTATTACTAATTTAATTTCTTAAGGCTGATACTTTTTGTTATTCCTTATTCGAAAATTTCAAATCCGAAAAAAAACTCAATTCATTTTATTAGCTTTTATACTAAATTTCAAACTAACCTTTGTTTAATTTTCTCATCCGCAAAGCTATTATTACACTATGCTTTCCCCATTTTTTATAATTGGTTTTAACATTGTTTTGTTAATTACTTTATGCTACCAATTTAAAATTTGCGTTAATGTTTGTATAGTTTTATCAAAAACAATTTAAATACTACTCGGTATATGCTGAAAGAGAAAAAGATTTTCGTTCTTGATACATCTGTAATTATTTACGACCACATGGCTGCCAAGAGCTTTAAAGAACACGATGTGGTAATTCCTATAACCGTTCTTGAAGAATTGGATAATTTCAAAAAAGGCAATGACACCAAAAACTTTGCGGCACGTGAATTCACCAGATACATTGATAAAATTTCGGATGGAAATACACTCCAGGATTGGATAAACATCAATGGCAAGGGTCATGGAATGATCAAAATTGAAATGCATCAGGATTCTAAAATAGATGCAGAAAAAGTTTTTGGAGAACGCAAAGCCGACCATCGCATTCTAAATACAGCGCTGTATGTTTCAGATAATTTCCCGGATCGTAAAGTAGTTCTTGTAACTAAAGATATTAACCTTCGCATAAAAGCGAAATCATTAAACTTAAATGCGGAAGATTATGAAACCGGAAAAATTAAAGATGTAAACGAACAACTTTACACCGGGAGAAGTGAAATATCCAAAGTCCCTTCTGAATTAATTAATGAAATTTATGAGAAAGGGTTTTGTGAATCTGCTGCTCTTCTTAAAAAACAAAAACCAAAATCCAATCATTTTTATGTTCTGAAAAATGGTTCCAAATCAGTACTTGCTTCGTACAATCCCGCCAAAGATGTGATTGAACGTGTAAAAAAAGTTACTGCTTTTGGTATCAACCCACGCAATGCCGAGCAAGCATTCGCTTTAGATGCGATCTTAAATCCTGCTATTAAATTAGTAACCTTACAAGGTGTTGCCGGAACCGGAAAAACATTATTATCATTAGCCGGAGCGCTCGAGCAACGTAAAGATTTTCATCAGATTTATTTAGCCCGCCCCATTGTTCCTTTGAGTAATAAAGACATTGGTTATTTACCGGGGGATATCAAATCAAAATTAAATCCTTACATGGAACCCTTGTGGGATAATTTAAAATACATTAAAAATCAATTCAACGAAAGAGATCGTGAATACAAGCAAATAACCGAAATGGTAGAACATGAAAAACTGGTTGTTTGTCCCTTGGCTTATATTCGCGGACGAAGTTTATCGGATGTGTTTTTTATTGTTGATGAAGCTCAAAACCTTACTCCACATGAAGTAAAAACAGTTATTTCACGTGCCGGACAAAACACAAAAATTATTTTCACCGGTGATATTTATCAAATTGATACACCTTATCTTGATTCTCAAAGTAATGGCTTATCCTATTTAATTGATAAACTAAAGGACCAAAATCTATATGCTCACGTTACACTTGAAAAAGGAGAACGATCAGAATTAGCGAATCTGGCTAACGAGTTTTTATAGTTTAACATGCTTTATTGATTCCATTATTATATCACCCGATTGGGATTTTGAATGGTTTGATTTCTTTTTTTTCTACCTATTTTTTGATTGAAACTGGGGCATTTGGTAATCTTTTCTTTACCAGGGTATATTATAATGCGCTGTATCTCCCATGCCCAAATAAATACTATCATTAATAACACTGTGCACACCACCTTTTGTTTTATCAAATGTTATGTGCCATAACCCCATTGCATGCCCTCCAAAATTTAAATAATTATTTGGGGGGGAAGGAAAAAGATTAGAAGGCCAGTTTAATTTATATATCATTTCCGGTCTATAAGAGTGAAAAATTCTTTGCTCCAATGTAATTGTAAAAGTATCTGGTGAAATGATTATTGCCGCTGGGGGTAAATGAAGTACACAAATGTTAAAAGTCGCATTAAGGCCAATCTGATTAAAAACCGACATATGACTCTTTTCAATTTCAAGTGGCCCAACACCAATAAATGTATAATCAGGCGTATAATGACTTTCGATGAATTCAGCGTAGGAATATTTACTACTTGAATGGATGTCAATATCTTTGAAAATAAAATCTCCGCTTGTATCTGTGGTATAGGAATAGGATGTTACCTCCACATTATTATGCCCCTTTTCGTGTCTTTCTAATAATTTTACTTCCACATTTGCAAATCCTTTACCAGTGCAGTCATTACGTACATTTCCCCGAATGGTTTCTTTTTTAATATAATCTGCTTCTTCATCCTTTTTGCAGGTTGTGAAAAAAAGAGTAAATATCAGCAATAGAAATATGTATTTAGGTAGGTTCATTTTGGTAATTTTTTCTTTACCAAGGTATCGTATAACTTGTATCTGCTCCCATATCTAAATAAATACTATCATTTATAACACTATGCACACCATTTTTGGTTTTATCGAGGGTGATATGCCACCATCCCATGGGATAATTACATACATTAACATAACTGTATATACCTAAAGCCCCAATATAGAAAAATCTTGGAAAACCTGTTTCTTCATAAACTCGGTTGGGTTCGTAATAATGAAGTGTCCTTTGCTGTATATTAATCGTAAATGTATCGGGTGCGATCGATGTAACATTCTGAGATAATTGCAGAATTAGAAGTTTAAAAGTTGCTGATATCCCAATTTGATTAAAAATAGACATATGGCCCTTTTCAATTTCAAGTGGTCCAATGCCATAAAGAAAATACTCAGGAGAATAATGACTTGCTATATACTCTGCGTAGGTATATTTACTGCTTGAATGGATGTCAATATCTTTGAAAGTAAAATCGCCAAGGTTATCAGTAATGCAGGTATATGAATTTACATCCACATTGTTGCGGCCTTTTTCATATCTTTCCAATAATTTCACTTCTATATTTGCGAACCCTTTACCTGTGCAATTATTTCGCACATTTCCCCGAATGGTCTCTTTTGTAATATAATCTGCTTCATCATCTTTCTTGCAGGTTGTGAAAAAAAGAATAAATATCAGCAATAGAACTATGTACTTAGACAGGGTCATTTGGTAATCTTTTTCTTTTACCAGGGTATAGTGTAACTTGTATCTGCGCCCATACCTAAATAAATACTATCATTAATAATGCTATGTACACCATTTTTGGTTTTATCAAGTATGATATTCCATAAACCCATATGATAATTACCCCAGTTCGGACTAGATTGTGAACCAGGCATTAAATTTCGGGGAAATCTATAAAGTTCCCAAATCCTGTTAGGTTCGTATCTATGCATAACTCTCTGTTCAAGTTTTAGTGTAAAAGTATCTGGTGGAGTAATTATAGTTCCTGATGGAAGTAAAAATATACACAATTTAAAAGTGGCTGAAATACCAATTTGATTAAAAATAGACATATGGCTCTTTTCAATTTCAAGTGGACCAATGCCATAAAGAAAATAATCAGGAGAATAATGACTTGCTATATACTCTGCATAGGAATATTTACTGCTTGAATGGATGTCAATATCTTTAAATGTAAAATTACCAATGTTATCAGTAATACAGGTATATGAATTCACTTCCACATTGTTATGGCCTTTTTCATGACTTTCTAATAATTTTATTTCCACATTTGCAAATCCTTTACCTGTACAATTATTTCGCACATTTCCCCGAATGGTCTCTTTTTTAATATAATCTGCTTCTTCATCTTTTCTACAGGTTGAGAAAAAAATCGCGGATATTATTAAAAAAAACATGCATTTTAATAGGGTCATTTGGTAATAATGATTTTTGAATATTCTGAGTTTTTTTTATTAATCACCTTCAAAAGGTAAATGCCATTTTCTAAATATTGTAAGTCAAATTCATTAGTTTGCTTGTTATTAATTACTTTTGAAAAAACAATTTTCCCTGCCAAATCGCTAACAATCACTTTTGAGTTAATCCCTTCGTCTTTATTTTCCACAACAATTAAACCATTACTTGAATTAGGATAAATTTTCAGGTTGTTGGCAGAAAAAGAGATTTCTTTATAATTTTCGCTTTTGATATTAATCAAAACCGATTCAGTAAATTAATTAAGCTCCTTTCAAAAAAAACGCATGGTGAATCCTCATTCTGCGTTTTTTTATTTTCAGAAACATTATGTTATAAATCATATTTATGTGTTTAATCAACTGTCCCACAATCACCTGCAAATCATGACTATAAACATGTTTTATAAAAGAGGTTTTAATGATATTTGTTCGATTTACACTCAAAATAATAAATGATGAAATAGCCAAGCATTGAACGATCTACAAATCAGAAATGAAAATGTGGCAGGGCAAAGAGCCTGTGGCTCTTTGAGCCAGTAAGTGCGTAAGATGTGGCAATTAAAAAACAAATTATCTACACATGAAAGAGTTTCGAATTGTTGTTCTTGCCAAACAGGTTCCTGATACAAGGAATGTAGGTAAAGATGCTATGAAGGCTGATGGAACGGTAAACAGATCTGTTTTACCGGCCATTTTTAATCCTGAAGACTTGCATGCGCTTGAGCAAGCATTGCGCATCAAGGATAAGTTTCCCGGTTCTACCATTACCATACTTACCATGGGGCCGGTTCGCGCTGCAGAAATACTTCGTGAAGGGTTTTATCGCGGTGCCGATGATGGTATTTTATTAACTGATCGCGCCTTTGCAGGTTCGGATACACTTGCAACGTCTTACGCGCTTGCATGTGCGATACGAAAAATAAAAAATTATGATGTTATTGTTTGTGGCCGACAAGCCATCGATGGCGATACGGCACAAGTTGGACCGCAAGTAGCTGAAAAATTAGGTATCCCACAAATCACCTATGCCGAAGAGATCGTTTCATTAACGAAAGATAAAATTCAGATCAAACGCAGATTGGAAAGAGGAATCGAGATCGTGGAAAGTACATTTCCTGTATTGATCACTGTAAATAATTCTGCTCCACATTGTCGTCCGCGAAATGCAAAACGATTGATGAAATATAAACATGCTTCCACATTAAGCAAACGTCAGGAAAGCGAAGAAGATTATCTTTCAACAGGGTCAAACAATACACACTTAACCATTAAAGAATGGAGCGTAAATGATATTGAGTGTGATCATGAACAACTTGGTCTTGGTGGCTCTCCAACAAAAGTAAAAAAAGTGGATAACGTTGTTTTCCAGTCGAAAGAATCCCGAAGACTGGATGATTTTGATGATGACATCCATGTATTAATGAAAGAGCTGATCACTTCTCATATTGTTGGATAATAATGAAGATTTGCGTTAGGGATAGTAGCGGAAATCCTTTTGTGAGGCACGAACAAAAGATTGCAGTGAATAGCCCGGCCCGAAGGGAACGCCCAAATAAATAAAAAAAATAATATACACATGAATAATGTAATTGTTTATTGCGAATTGGATGAAGGCAAAATTGCTGATGTTAGTTTCGAACTACTCACCAAAGGCCGCAGCCTTGCCAATCAATTAAATTGTAAACTGGAAGCTCTTTTGTTTGGAAGCAATCTCAAAGGTTTTGAAAAAGAAATTTTTCCGTATGGAGTAGATACCATCTACATGGCCGATGACAAAAGGCTTACACCCTATTCGACTTTACCACACACCTCAGTAATGGTAAATCTTTTCAAAGAAGAAAAGCCGCAAATAGCTTTGATGGGCGCAACTACAATTGGTCGCGATCTTGGCCCACGTGTTTCATCTGCTTTAAAAAGCGGGCTGACAGCGGATTGTACCGAACTGGAGATTGGTGACCATGAAGATAAAAAGATCAACAAAATTTATAAAAATCTGCTGTATCAAATTCGTCCGGCCTTTGGTGGAAACATCATCGCTACCATTATCAATCCTGATTGCCGCCCTCAAATGGCAACGGTTAGAGAAGGGGTCATGAAAAAAATAATTGCCGATCCGAATTACAAAGGCAAGGTTGTAAACCTGGATGTCAGTAAATATGTGGATGATACAGCTTTTGTAGTAAAAGTAATTGAACGTCACATCGAAAAATCAAAAATAGATATTAAAAATTCTCCGGTAATTGTTGCAGGTGGATTTGGAGTTGGCTCTGCTGATAATTTCAAACAATTATTTAATCTTGCTACTATGCTGGGCGGTGAAGTTGGTGCTTCGCGTGCTGCAATAGATGCCGGTTATGTGGAGCATGAACGGCAGATCGGACAAACAGGAGTAACCGTGCGTCCGAAATTATACATCGCTTGCGGAATATCAGGTCAGATACAACATCTTGCAGGGATGCTGGAATCAAGCATTATTATTTCTATTAACAGCGATCCGAATGCCCCAATCAATAAAATAGCAAACTATGTGATTGTAGGAAAAGTAGAAAATGTGATCCCGAAAATGATCCGATACTATAAAGAAAACACAAAATAATTTGTAACATATTTAATATAACAGATCATGGCAAATTTTTTTACCGATAACCCCGATATTCAATTTCAACTGACACATCCGCTGATGCAGCGAATCGTCTCCTTGAAGGAAAACAATTTCAAAGGGAAAGATGATTTTGATTTTTCGCCAAAAGATTTTGAAGATGCAATGGACAGCTATACACAAGTGCTTGAAATTGTTGGCGAAATATGCGGAGACATTGTTGCTCCCAATGCTGAATCGGTTGACCACGATGGCCCCACCTTGAAAGATGGAAGAGTAAAATATGCAAAAGGCACTCAGGAAAACATTGATGCGATCAACCAGGCAGGATTGATGGGTATTACCATGCCTCGTAAATTTGGCGGACTTAATTTTTCTCTCATTCCCTACATTATGGCTGCTGATATTGTTTCCAGGGCTGATGCCGGTTTTGTAAATATTTGGGGATTACAGGATTGTGCCGAAACAATCAATGAATTTGGTTCACCTGAACAACGTGCAAAATATCTCACACGTGTTTGCCAGGGAGAAACCATGGCAATGGTTTTAACAGAGCCGGATGCCGGTTCCGACTTGCAAGCAGTGATGTTAAAAGCAACGTATGATGAAAACAAAAAAACCTGGTTACTAAATGGTGTAAAGCGTTTCATAACAAATGGGGATGGCGACATTTCGTTGGTGCTTGCCCGTTCAGAAGACAGAACACAAGATGGACGAGGGCTTTCCATGTTTATTTTTGATAAGACGAATGGTGGGGTTACGGTGCGAAGATTAGAAAATAAATTAGGGATCAAAGGTTCACCAACGTGTGAACTTGTTTTCAAAGATGCACCGGCAGAGCTTTGCGGACAACGAAAATTCGGCCTGATAAAATACGTAATGTCATTGATGAATGGCGCAAGGCTTGGAATAACAGCACAATCAGTTGGAGTGAGTGAGGCTGCTTATCGCGAAGCACTGGAATATGCAAAAAAACGAGTTCAGTTCGGAAAACCTATCATCCAGTTTCCGGCAGTGTACGAAATGCTTGCCGTAATGAAAGCTAAATTGACTGCTGCACGTTCTTTGTTATATGAAACAGGTCGTTTTGTGGATATGTATAAAGCACTATCTCATATCGGAACAGAACGTGAATTATCAAAAGAAGAAAAAGAAGAACAACGTAAATATCAAAAATTAGCAGATGTTTATACACCTCTTGCAAAAGGATTAACCTCCGAATTCTGTAACGAAATTGCTTATGATGCTTTGCAAATACATGGTGGTTCAGGTTTCATGAAAGATTATCCGATCGAACGGATCTATCGTGATGCACGGATTACTTCCATTTACGAAGGAACAACACAACTTCAGGTGGTTGCTGCCATGAAAGGAATTACAACAGGCGCTTATCTTGCTCAAATGCAGGAATACGAAAAAGCTTCCATCAAACCGGAAACAGAATCGTATAGAAGAATTCTTATTGACATGACCTATGAATATGAAGAGGCAGAAGCAAGGGTAACAGTACAAAATAATCCTGAATTTATTGATTTTCACGCTCGCAGATTGGTTGAAATGGCAGGAAATGTAATTATGGGTTATTTGTTATTATACGATACACAACGTGATCATAACTATTGGAAAACCTTAGAAGTGTTTTTACGTTTTGCCCGTTCACGTAATACTGCGAATTCAGTTTTCGTAAACCATTCAAACCTGAATGATTTGGGGAAATTTAAATTTGAGTAAATTTTTATTTCATTTATTCTGAAACCATAATTTTGTAACCCCGTGCGAGTACTTCGGCTTCGCTCAGTATAAACTCGCGAAGCAATCTCTCTGAGAAAAGATCGCTTCGTCATTCTTCCTCGCGATGACGAATAAATCGACATGCTGCACCTTCATTTGACAGTGTCGGTGCCATTCAAGCATTCTGCGTTGGAAGCAGACACATCGAGAAATGAGGGAGGTAATTTAAATTAGACCGTTTTATAGTGGCAAATGATATTACTAAACCTCCCTGCATAACAATTCTTTTAAATTCCGTTTTAGCAAAAATTGCACAATGATTTAGGCAATGGGAATTAACGAATATTAACACTCCCGAGTAAGCAAAAATCTAGTATATTTGTTTCCCGTTGTCAAAAAACACAATAATAACGGCAAAAAACAGTTATTTATACGCTTGAAAAAGATCCTTTTCATATTTATTATCACCTGGCTTTCAGCACTTACTGCATTTGCTCAACGTCAAAACAAAAAAAGTGCTGAAGTAGGCGTGTTTTTGGGTGGTTCGTATTATCTTGGTGATATAAATCCTGTTGGACATTTTCTATTCACTAAACCTGCCGGTGGTGCCGTTTTTCGATATAATTTTAATTCTCGTTTATCTGCAAGGGCTAATTTACTATTCGGATCTTTTGAAGGACATGATTCCTATTCCGATTCCCCTTCAGCACAGCAACGGAACTTAAGCTTTAAATCGAAAATCACTGAATTCTCAGCACAATTAGAATTTAATTTTCTGGATTATAAGATCGGAAACGACAGAAGGAAGTTCTCCCCCTATATGTTTTTTGGAATTGCCGGGTTTAAATTCAACCCTATGGGTGAATTGGGAAACGACTGGGTTGCACTTCAGCCATTAGGTACCGAAGGCCAAGGCATTGTTGGTGGAGCATCCAACAGAAAATATAAACTCATTCAAATGTCCATTCCTTTTGGAGTTGGAATAAAAACAAACCTTGCAAAAAATATCGGACTTTCATTGGAATGGGGAATGAGAAAAACATTTACCGATTATTTAGATGATGTAAGCACACGTTATTACGATCCGGTTAAATTAACGGCTGTTCGTGGTGCAACTGCTGCAAAACTATCGGACCCAAGCATTAATACCGACCCCAATTATAGTAATGTGGGAAGACAAAGGGGTAATCCAACAACAAAAGATTGGTATTCATTTGCAGGAGTAGTCTTAACTATAAAATTAAAAGAGCCCCGTGAAAAATGTCCGGGCGTTAATTAAAAAAATAATTTGTAACGAATCAAAATACTGAATCGTTCTATCAGATAGAACGTTTTATTTTTAAAATGAGTTTAAAAGAAAAAATTAACCCTTCAAAATTACCACAGCATATAGCTATCATTATGGATGGCAATGGACGATGGGCAAAACAAAAAGGGCAAGAACGCATTTTTGGTCACGAGAGAGGTGTAAAATCTGTTCGAGAAGCAGTGGAAGCTGCTGCTGAAGTAGGCGTTAAATTTCTTACTCTTTATGCATTCTCCACAGAGAACTGGAACCGACCGCAGGAAGAAGTGATTGCCTTGATGCAATTGCTTGTACATACCATAAATGCAGAAACAAAAACCTTAAATAAAAACAGCATCCGCCTTCAGGCAATTGGCGACTTAAAAAGTTTGCCTACCGATTGTTATAACGAATTACAAGAGGCGATTGAAAACACAAAAAGCAATACACGAATGACATTGGTGCTTGCGTTAAGCTATAGCTCACGTTGGGAAATTATGAATGCCATAAAGGAAATTGCCCAAGCGGTGGAAAACAAAACACTTTCAGCTGCCGCTATTACCGAAGATACCCTTAAAGCGCATTTATGCACATCCTCCATTCCTGATCCCGAATTGATGATCCGCACAAGCGGAGAGCACCGCATCAGCAATTTTTTATTATGGCAATTAGCTTATTCCGAATTATATTTTACTGAAAAACTTTGGCCCGACTTCGGGAAAGAAGATCTGTTTGAAGCAATACTTGATTATCAAAACCGTGAACGCAGATTTGGAAAAACGAGCGAGCAATTAATTTCTTAACCCTGATGTATAAAAAATTAGCAGCCCTGTTCTGCCTTTCCATATTATTTTTTACAATAAATGCACAAGAGATCCAACTTGGCGGACCAGACTCTACCAGCATGGATTTTTCTACTCCCCGCGAATATGAGATCGGTGGAATTACCGTTAGTGGTGCAAATCATTTAGATCAAAATGTTCTTATATTATTATCCGGTTTAAGCGTTGGGGATAAAGTACAGGTACCGGGCGAAAAAATTTCGACAGCTATTGAAAACTTATGGAAACAAGGCCTCTTTGAAGACATAAAAATTACTGCAACAAAAATTTCCGGCTCAACTATTTTCCTGATTATTGAAGTTGAAGAACGTCCGCGCTTATCAAAATTTGCATTAAAAGGAATGACCAAAAGTGAAGCGGATGACCTGCGTGAAAAAATAAAATTGATCAAAGGAAAAGTGGTTACCGATGGTATGGTCTCCTCTACTGAAAACTTGGTGAAAGATTTTTTTGTGGATAAAGCCTATCTCGATGTTAATGTTGATATAAAAAAAGAAAAGGATCCGCAATTTGATAACAGTGTCATACTTTTTATAAACGTTACGAAAGGGTATAAGGTCCGTGTTAAAGACATTAATTTTATTGGTGCTAAATCAATTGGAACTTTTAAACTTCGCAGAACAGCATTTAAAGAAACAAAACGCAAACGCTGGTGGAACCCCTTTAATAACGGAAAATTTGATGAAAGCAATTACGAAAAAGACAAAAAAGCGTTCATCGCCAAATACAATGGCAAAGGGTTCCGGGATATGCAGATATCAAAAGATTCTATTTATCGTGCTTACTACAAAAAAAGATTAATGCGCGGCAAGCACCTGGTTGCTGCTTACAAACGAATTGTTCATGGAACACCTATGAACGCTGAGACCTATTACAAGGTCATTAAAAAAAACCCGGTTAAATTCAGGTTGATACAAAGCATTAAAACCTTTCATATTGTTCGGGATTCAAATTATTACAAACGATTTTTGACTATTGACATGTATGTTTCTGAAGGGAATAAATACTATTTCAGAAACATCAATTGGGTGGGGAACAGCAAATACACCAGCAAAGACCTGAACAACGTTTTAGGCATAAAAAAAGGCGATGTTTATGATCAGGAAAATCTGGATTCGAAATTATATATGAATCAAAATGGCAATGATATCAGCTCTTTGTATATGGATGATGGCTATTTATTTTTCAACATTTCTCCTGTTGAGATAATGGTTACCAATGATTCTATTGATCTGGAAATGCGAATTTTTGAAGGAAAACAAGCCACCATCAACAAAGTAACTATTGTTGGAAACACCAAAACAAACGACCATGTTATTTTGCGTGAAATACGCACCAAACCGGGCCAGCTGTTCCGCAGATCGGATATCATTCGCTCACAACGGGAATTATCTCAGCTGGGATATTTTGACCCTGAGAAAATGAATGTCACACCAACTCCAAATCCTGCCACAGGAACTGTTGATATTGAATATACAGTGGAAGAAAAACCTTCGGATCAAATTGAATTATCGGGTGGTTACGGAAACAAACAAGTAGTTGGAACATTAGGTGTTTCATTCAATAATTTTTCTGCAAAGAATTTTTTCAAAAAAGATGCCTGGCGCCCATTGCCATCCGGTGATGGACAACGTTTGAGTATTCGCGCCCAATCAAACGGCTTGTACTTTCAATCTTATAATATGTCTTTTACAGAACCATGGTTAGGAGGCAAAAAACCAAATTCACTTAGTGTAACAGCTTATTATTCGATTCAAACCAATGGACAAAAGAAAACAATAAAATCTGAAGGAGAAAAAATTCCAAATCCTTTACGTCAATCATTGGATATTTTTGGTGTTTCTGTTGGTTTAGGTAAACGCTTAAAATGGCCCGATGATTATTTCACTATTTATCATGAGTTAGATTATCAATATTATATTTTAAATAATTTCAACTCCATGTTTACTTTTGGAAAAGGGTATTCAAATAATATTTATTACAAAGCTGCCATTCAACGTAATTCACTGCAAGGCAATCCGATCTTTCCTTCGGGAGGATCACAAATTGCTATAACAGGGCAATGGACACCACCTTATTCTTTATTTAATAATAAAGATTATACAAGTCCGAAGATGACTGACCAGGAACGCTATAAATATGTTGAATATCAAAAATACAAACTGACAACAACCTTCTATACTCCCATTACAAATAAGAGGGGCTCTGATGGAAAAGAGGCACGTAATTTGGTATTGCGAACATCAGCAGGTTTTGGATTATTAAGTTCTTATAACAGCAAAGTTGGACAATCCCCTTTTGAGCGTTTTTATTTAGGTGGAAGCGGACTTACAGGTTATTCACTTGATGGAAGAGAAATTATTGCACTAAGAGGTTACGATGATCAATCATTATCACCATCAACCGGTGCGGCATTTATTACAAAGTACTCAATGGAATTAAGATTTCCGGTAACATTAAATCCACAGGCTACTATATTTATACTTGGATTTGCAGAAGCAGGTAATTCATGGGCAAAATCAAAAAACTTTGACCCGTTTAATGTGTATCGTTCAACAGGAGTTGGAATAAGAGTATTTTTACCAATGTTCGGATTACTTGGATTTGATTACGGATGGAGACTTGATGACGTACCATCCAATTTAGGAATGCAAAAAGGACAGTTTCACTTTACCATTGGAGCATCCATTGGTGAATTATAGAAATTTACTAAATTCGCCTCACATTTAGCAGTTTGAATAATTACTAAACAAAAGCAAAAATGAAAAAAATAATTTTAATTCTAGCCCTGGTGCTTGCCACAAGTGCAGCAACATTCGCTCAGGCACAAAAAATCGCTTATGTTGACACAGAATACATCCTGGGCCAGATACCGGAATACAAAGCTGCGCAGGCTGAATTAGACAAAACATCTATTCAATGGCAAAAAGAAATTGAAGCAAAATATGCAGAAATTGATAAAATGTACAAAGCTTATCAGGCTGAACAAATTTTGCTTACAGAAGATATGAAAAAGAAGCGCGAAGCAGATATTGTTTCAAAAGAAAAAGAAGCAAAAGACTTACAAAAACAACGCTTTGGGGTGGATGGCGAATTATTCAAAAAACGTCAGGAGTTAGTAAAACCTATTCAGGACAAAGTTTACAATGCAATTAAAGCGGTTGCAGAAAAAGGCGGCTATGCCATCATATTTGATAAGGCAAGCGATCTGACAATGCTTTATGCAAATTCAAAATTTGACAAAAGCGATGACGTATTGGAAAACTTAGGATATAAAACAGGAAGTTCAGGAACAAAAACAGGATCAGGAACTAAAAAATAATTAATAAATAATTTATACTTTTACCAAAATTTTATAAACCAAATAAATAATCAAGATGAAGAATACTTTTAAATTAATAGTAGTTGGGATTGCAGTTATGCTAATTTCATTTTCAGCAAATGCACAAAAAATTGCCCATATAAATTTAGATTCGTTAATAACCTTAATGCCGGAATCAAAAACTGCGCAATTAGCTGTTCAGGATTATTCTAAACAATTACAGGATCAGGTTACTGCAATGCAAACCGAATTACAAACTAAATACGAAGAATATCAGGCAAAATCAAAAGATATGCCTGAGGTAGTTCGTGCTGCTAAAGAAAAAGAATTAAATGATCTGAATCAACGTATTCAGGATTTCCAACAACAGGCACAAACTGATTATCAAAAGAAAAGCGCTGAACTTTCAAAACCTGTTTATGAAAAAGCAAAAAGGGCAATTGACCAAGTTGCAAAAGATGCCGGTTATAAATACGTTTTAGATACAAGCACCGGTTTAGTTTTATATATGGAGCCCTCTGAAGATATTATCGGAATGGTAATAAAAAAGCTTGGAATCACTATTCCTCCTGCAAATACACCTGTTCCTCCTAAAAAATAAATTCAATATTTTCCTGAAAACTCCTGTTTCCTCCTGATAACTATCAGGAGGAAACAGGAGTTTTCTTTTTATTTATTACTTTTGATTTAAAGTATATAACAAAAACATTTTCGTGAACGATTCGAAAAAAAAACCAATTGGCGTATTTGATTCCGGCTATGGAGGCCTTACTGTTTTAAAAGAAATTGTTAAACAATTGCCGGAATATGATTATGTGTATCTGGGTGATAATGCCCGTGCACCTTATGGCACACGTTCTTTTGAAACTGTTTACGAATATACATTAGAATGTGTCCAGCAACTATTTGATATGGGTTGCGAATTGGTGGTGCTGGCTTGTAATACAGCTTCTGCAAAAGCTTTGCGTACCATTCAACAAAAAGACCTGCCAAAAATAGCACCCCATAAAAGAGTATTAGGCGTGATTCGCCCAACAACTGAAATTGTTGGGAACTATACAAAAACAGGTCATGTTGGAGTTTTAGGAACAACAGGGACAATTAATTCAAATTCGTATCCCATCGAGATCGCAAAATTTTTTCCTCAACTTATTGTCCACCAGGAAGCTTGTCCGATGTGGGTCCCCTTAATTGAAAACAACGAATTTGAAAGTGAAGGGGCCGATTTTTTTATCCGCCAAAATCTGGATCATCTCTTAAAAAAAGATACTGAAATTGATACGATCATTCTTGGTTGTACCCATTATCCCTTACTTATTAATAAGATCAAAAAATTATTGCCTCCAAACATCACTTTACTTTCGCAAGGAGAAATTGTTGGAAAAAGTTTAGTCGATTATTTACACAGGCACCCTGAAATAGAACAAAAATGCAGTAAAGGAGGAAACACAGCGTTTTTTACAACTGATTCCCCTGAAAATTTTGATACCGCTGCAAGCATATTTTATGGAAAACCATTGCATTCCAAACATTTAGCCTTATAAATTCTTAATGCAATTTATTCCCTCTTTTTTCGTTTCCATTTAGTATGATGAAATCATTACTTCCTGAAAAATATCATCAGTCTATATATATTTTCGCACTGGCTCTCTTGGTGATCGGGATGCCGCTATCAAAATTTTTAATGAGCCTGGCTCAAATTATTTTAGTGGGCAACTGGGTTCTGGAAGGAAATATTAAAAATAAACTCATTAGCTTTTGGAAAAACAAACCTGCTGTCATTTTATCTTCCTTATTGTTATTGCATTTCATAGGTCTGATTTATACTTCCGATCTTAATTATGCCTTTAAAGACATTCGCATAAAAGGACCCTTGTTAATTCTTCCATTAATTCTTTCAACTTCTAAACCGCTATCCAAAGAACTATTCGAATGGGTTTTGAAAGCTTTTGTTGCATCCATTATCCTTGGAACAATAATCAGCATGTTAATTTTAAATGACATTATTCCCCGTCAGGTTGTAGATGTCAGAAACGTTTCTATTTTTATTTCGCACATCCGTTTTGCATTACTTATTTGTGTTGCCATTTTTGTTTCCGCCTATTTCTTTTTCCAATCTCCTAATAGCACAAAAAAATATGTCTGGGTTGCGATCATTGTTTGGTTAATTGCGTTTTTAATTATAATGGAATCTTTAACAGGATTGGCTACGCTGGCAATTGCAATTTTTATTATTGGGGTCTATTTTGTTTTAAAACTCAAAAAACAATTCTATAAATATGCTTTCTTTACACTTATAGCAGCAGGTATTGCAAGTACGTATATATTCATTAATTCAGAAATAAATAAAATCAACAATCATGTTGAAAAGATTAATTTAAATGAATTGATCAATTACACTTCCAAAGGGAATTTATATGTACACAACCTTACCAGTAATCTATATGAAAATGGAAATTTAATTTGGATCTATATCTGTGAGCCGGAGCTTGAACAATCCTGGAACGCGAGAAGCACTATACCTTACAATTCAAAAGATTTGAAAGGAAATGAGTTGCATTTTACACTTATTCGTTTTTTAAGTTCAAAAGGGTTAAGAAAAGATGCGGATGCAGTTAACTCATTGACAGTTGAAGAAATTAAAGCTATTGAGCGGGGAGCGCCCAACGTAAATTATATGAATGTAAGTAGTTTACGGGGACGACTTTATTCGACACTTTGGGAAATAAAAGAATATAAAAAAGATGGAGATGCAAATGGACATTCCCTTGCACAGCGTTTTGAATATTGGAAAGCATCAATTGGAATCATTAAAGAAAATTTACTTTTCGGAGTTGGGACAGGTGATATCCAGCAATCATTTGATGAGTATTATGTAAAAACAAATTCTATATTAAAAAAAGAATTACGACTTCGTTCACACAATCAATATTTATCAATTACAGTTGCCTTCGGAATAATTGGTTTGCTGTGGTTTTTGATCACTTTATTTTATCCAATGTTAAAACAAAAAAAGATGTTTGATTTTTTATACATCTCATTTTTTATCATTGCACTGATCTCATTTTTTACGGAAGACACTCTTGAAACACAAGCTGGTGTTACATTTTACGCATTTTTCAATTCCATTTTCTTATTTCTTCAACCTCAAAAAGAAGATTAACTTACAAGAAGTTTTGCTATTTCGGTGGCTGAAATTTCATTCATGCACAAGCAATTTTGAGGATTTTTTTTACAGTCATTACATAATTTATCCACACAAACATAGTATGCTTTTTTTCCAATCGGCTGCCAGCGTCCCGGATGCATTGGTTTAATCGGAGGATAAATACCGATCGCGCCAATGCCGGCCGCAGCAGCAATATGCAATGGTCCTGTACTTGCAGCCACTAAAAAATCAACGTTACCAATAAATGCAATAAATTCCTCCAGGGAAAATTTTCCGGTAATATCCACAACATGTGTTGGCAACGATTTTATCCAATCGGAAAGAATAACTTTTTCTTTGTCGGTACCGCTTATAAAAATTTTATATTTTTCAGGGGGCAATAACTGAATCAACGCGCTGTAATTTTTCAAACTCCATTCACGAGCACTGGCATTTGATTTTGGGTGCAGTATCACATTGGTTTTAGTGGCATCAATCAATGCAAGAGAGGCACTATTTAAAGAAGGAATTTTTATAAAGCCAATATAGTTTGCCAGTTCCTTCAAGTCCGGAATAGTATTTATTCCCAACGGACCTAATAATTTGCAATTCAATTGAGCCTCATGCAAAGTAGAATTTTTTCGACTCAACTTTACTAATTTGTTTACGTTTCCCCAATGGAACAAACGATTGGTGGTTCCTATCCGATTTTTTATTTTTGCTTTCTTAGCAAGCTGCGCAATTCGTTTATTCGGAAAGACGTGAACCAGTGTATCTGCATTTAATGTCCTGAGTTTTTCTATTGCAGCTGTGTCTTCTAACTTCAATAGTTCATCCGCATTTACAAACTCATCAACAAATTCACAACAATTAATAATTGCTTGTGTATAGGTTCGTCCTAAGAAAATAATTTTTGCATCCGGAAAATGTTTTTTAATTAATCCACAAACCGGCAGTGTTAAGATCACATCACCAATGGCATCGGTACGACTAATGATAATACGTTTTATGTCAGGAGTAGAACTCACGTTTACTTGTAAAGATTTCGTAATTTTTTATACTTTAAAAATGTGGCGTATGCAGAAATCCGGCAAACTGTAAATCCTGCACTTCCATCTAAAAATCCAAGTTTAAAAATATAATCGCGCATAAATTTCACAACAGGGCTCATCCAGCATTTTAAGAGTGACGCCTTTTTCCCTTCTTTAAATTGAGCTTTTGCTAAAATATCTGTAAAATAATTCACTTGTTTGTAATGGTCTTCAATGGTATAATAACTGTAGTGTAAAATATTTCCTTTTAATGAGGCAGTGGTTTTGTCACCTTCAAGCATCCTATATTTGTCGTGTGGATTTACGCCTCCCCATGCACCTTTTCGCGAATCCCAAAGTCGTAATTTTGAATCGGGATACCAGCCGCAATGATAGATCCATTTCCCGCAATAATTGGTCAAACGATTCATATAATAGCCTTCATACTTCCAGTTTTTTTTAATTTCCAAAATGGATCTTTTCAAAACCTCATCCAATGCTTCATCCGCATCCAATGATAATACATGTGGAAATTTAGCTTGTGTAATAGCATAATTTTTCTGCTCAATATGGCCTTCAAAGGAATGTTGAATAAAGCGTACACCTTTTGTTTTACAAATTTCTTGAGTTTTATCAGTCGAAAAAGAATCAACCACAACCACATCATCTGCTATTTCCTGAATGGAATCAAGACAGCGTGCAATATTTTTTTCTTCGTTGAAGGTGATAATAACAACTGACAGTGGTATCATTTACGGTTTTCGGAATATCTGTTCTTACAGGCAAAAGTACTAAAATTATCTACTTTATAAGTGTAACCGCATCAGTAATGAATGACGTTCAATTTTATCCCGGATGAATTTAATTTTCAATAATTACTTTCTTAACTGTCTTTATTTGATCACCGCTAATTTTCAGAAAATAAATGCGGAAGAAATCCCCTGAATAAGAATTGTATTTGTGGTTTCTCCATGGTGCAGATCCAGTTCTTTGGTTTGCAGAATTTTGCCTGATGGATCTGTAAGAAGAAGTGCAGCTTTCTTTTAATTTTTTCCCTGAAAAAGTTTTCAGTTTCTACAAAGATAAACTATACTCTATTCCAACAATATACAGATTTTGAGGTGCAGAAACATTGAATTCCTGCTGGATCAGATAATATAATCCAACTGTATTTCTGTTGTTGTATTTGTAATCCAACCCAAGCGCAAAACGACCACGATGCCATAGTTTATTTGATTCAACAGCTCTTGGATTATTGATCTGATAACGGAATTCCGTTGCAATATAAGGAGTTACAGGTTTATCCAGATCGTATTTCAATTCAAATTTATTTCTCGAATACCATTCCGGAATATTTCCGATTTCACTCGAATAAACATTTCTTACTTCTGCCTGAATCCGTTCACGAAAAGAAGCTGTAAGTTTTCCAAATTTTTTCTTTACAGAAATATCAAGCATTAAACGGTGGCGATAACTGAATGTGTTATCCTCCATATATTTTTCAATTGGCCGGTAAGCCAATGATACTTTCAGAAAATCAAGCGGTTTAACAAAAACTCCCAGATCCGTATAAAACAGATTGGTACGGGTAAAATTTTCTTTTCTTCTGTATTCTTCGGTGATAAAAACACCGAATTTTTTATTCAGTTTTTTTTCAATATTAAAAGTAGCCCACAAGCCGGCATCATTTGTAGCTTGTGAAAACACATCCACTGAAAAAAGAATTGTAATTATAAAGGATAGAACGTATTTATTCATACAATTTATATAGACAATATATTAATCAAATTTGCTTTCATAATGGTACACTCTGATGTTTGCCGTATCTTTTAAAAAATCGATCTTGTTTATTTCGATCCTGTTAATTGTTATTCCCATCCTCATTTCCAGATCGGCTTTCAGTTCAGCTCTACACGCCGGTTTTATCAGTTCAATGTTTTCATATTGTATCATTTGTGAAACTTCTTTTTTAAATATTATGGTTGTTTCAAGAAGCAGTGTAAAAATGATGATGATCGAATTAATGAAGGATAGTTCTATCCAGTTGCCTTTACTTAAAGCTGTTATTAATCCCATCGCGATCACCAGGAACATATAAGTCATATCTTTTGTAGTGATGCCTTCGGTCCGGTATCGTAACATCGAGAAAACCGCGAATAAACCAAATGCTGCTCCCATGCTCATATCTGATTTGTTCAGAATAAATGTGATCAGGAAGATGATCAGGTTGAAGATGAATAGTGTAAAAAAGTTTTCCCGGTTTTTATATACCGGAAAATAAATAAACCGGATCAGTACAAAAACAGAAATAAAATCAATTGTCAGCCGGATGAAAAATTTAGGTCCTAATTTTTCAAAAAATGCAAACCCTGTTGAAGCGGTATCTCCGCTAAGTTCTTGTAAAAGTACCATTTAGTGTTTTTTTTAGTAAAATTAAATTTGGTTTAAAATTATTATGTTTAATTTTTTCAAATAAGTTGATCACTCCATAACAGTATTTACTGATGGAACCTTCCCGGACATGATATCCTTTCATTAATTTCATGAAGGCTGAATCCACAGATTTGTCTTGTTTTACTTCCGCAATCACCAAATTATCTATGGTCTTATCCTGTTCGGAATTTTTAAAGGTCAAGTCAAGATCGATGGTAACTCGCTCAGGAGAATTTTTATTTACCAATGTTATTCTGGAATAATTGACCCAAAGCTTTGCTTCTAAATGTATGGGAAGCAAGGGTGTTTTTTCTTTCAATAAGGTTTCGGCAATATCTATTATTTTACCGTCAATTTGGGATTGTTTTACACGGTCCTTAATTGTTCTTCCTTTATTATTCTTGAATTTTACTTCAAAAAAATGCAATTCGGATTCCACATATTTCCGGCAACGAATTTTAAACCGGGTAGGTTTACCTCTGTGGTGCGCATGATACAAGTCGAAGTGCTCTGTATCAAAATAAAGGGATTCGTACCGGCTTATTCTGTTTCCATTCACATCCAACACCCGGTAATTGTTTTTTATCTGTTCCAGAAAATGGGGCAATTGATCGAGCCTGAAAACAAACTTGGTATCGGTCCTGTCCATCAGGGCAACGCTGTCCATTTCTTTCAGAGAAATAGTTTCAAAATCAGTTAATATATTTTTAATTCCGTTCAATTTTAATACTCGTAAACGTGTTTTTTAGGGCGATCAAATTCTCTTTTGAATCTTTTTTCGGTTTTCCTCAACTAATTTCAGTCCTTATTAATTATAAATTTCAACAGTACCTGCATCCACTTCTTCTTTCTTTTTACTTATTTCGATACTCTTTAAAACAGCGACCTTTGGAGCATATAAATTGGGATTTAGCATGCTATAGGGAGGGGCGACTGTCCCAACCGAATCCTTTGAATAAACATATATTTTATATGAACCTTTACGGAGGTATTGAAATTCGAAAACACCATCCGGTCCTGATTTTATTTTATTTCCGTAAGAAACTTCATCGCCATAAATAATATAAACATCCTCGTCAGCACCCACATATTGATTTAATAAGATGGAGAAATTATCGTTGTAATTTTTCACATGCACCTTTCCTCTAATACTTGAATTACCTCCTTCACCGGCAGGTTTTTTACATGATACAATAACCAGTGCTGCTGCAATCGAAATTATAAAAAATATTTTTTTCATGTTTTTTGATACTTGTTTTATATATTAAAACTTATTCTTTGGGAGATCCACTAAATATACTCAAACTTACATTAAAATTAAGCACGAATCTATTTTAAAATCTGAAGTTTTTTAAACTGATCAGCATTTATTTTTAGAACATAGAATCCTTCGGATAATTCGGAAATACTCACCGTTTCAATTTTGTTGGTTGAAATAATAGTTTTTATTTCCTGGCCCAATGCATTGTATAAACAAATTGTATTTTCTTTTTCAGTGCTGTTAAATTGTATTGTAAAATACTCACAAGCCGGATTAGGATATACTTTTATCTCATTTTCAGCGGCTCCATTTTCATTGATGCCTGTTAAACAATTGGATGCATTAAATGTTGGCAGACTTGGAATAAAAGTTCCTGTTCCGTCCGGGCACCTGCCAACAGAAACGTCTCCAACCTGGGCTCCAAAGTTTATACTATCTAATATGTTACCTGAAATGTCACTCAAAACAAGTTGCTCTCCGCCTGATAATAATTTAAAATTACAATGAAGATAGGAGGATGTGGTTGCATTCTCATCGGCCCAAACTACCAGGTAACCCTGCGGCTGAATGATTGCATTGTCGGGGAAAGCAAATTTTGTTAGGTTGAGGGAATTATCAGTCAGATACAAGCCAAACATGTTCAAGGAGCTTGATGTATTATTGTAAAATTCTATCCAGTCTTCATGCTGACCATTTTCATTTGTATTATAACCCTGGTTGGCGGCCAAAAATTCATTGATCCTGACTTGTCCCGAAGCAGCAGTCTGAACATTCGACTGTAACGTATAAAATTCATGTTCCGCTCGTTCCGGTGAAAACATTCCGGCAGTATTATTTTCAGCATAAATATAATATTGCAGCACCGGACCATTCATTGTAAATGTGGCTCCATAAATATTATCGCCTGCTGTGCCATCATTATTTAAGCCATCATCAGTCATTAAAATTCGAGTGAATTTATCCGTGTTCACAAAACGATAACCCAGATAAACTGAATTTGCATTTGTGTTTGTGACCTGAGCCGCAATACTGATCGTGCTATTTATACCAGGCGTTAAATTGCTTGGGGTTATCGCAGAAATAGTTGGAGGTACAGCCGTAAAATCAGCCAAAGATTGTAAATAAGAAACTCTTGCACTCATCAGCGTACTAATACCCGGCACAACATAGCTCCCAACAGTAGTGTTACTTGTCATGGCTGATTGAAACTGAGCATACGTAAAAAATTTATTTGTATCTGCTACAATTGCAGTATCAATTAAGGTCTGCAATTGTGAAGCAGTCGTTTGATAACTATTGGATACAAACATTTCATTCATAATGGTTCGCATGTGGGCAATATACATTCGTTTATACAGGACATTATTCATCACATCTTTTATCAATGGCCAGTAAACATCGGCAGAATGAATGGTAGGTGACAATTGCTGCATGTTGGCAACCGTTAAGCTTCCCATACTGGAATTTGAACTCCCGACAAAAGGAAATCCACCCAAAGACATATTCAGATCCCAAATTACCGGATTGAAACGTTTGGTATTATCTTTATATAAATAATAATTCTGAGCAAATACTCCGGTGTAACTATCCAGATTAATTAATACATTATTAAATGCCAACATCCAGATTGCTCTGTCCATATCCAGTACAGAGGAAATGTTTGATGAAAAATTAGTGACGGTATCACAAAGTCCAACCAGATCATTCCATCCATTTGTTGATTTTATTTCATAATAATTAAAATAATTTGAACTATCGGTTGTGTTATATTTTAAATTGCTTTTTGTAGCCGGACCCGGATTTACAATTGGATTACATTTGATCAGGGTATTTTGCGAAGAAAAAAAGTGATCGGAACAAAAGGACTTACCAATTGGTTCAGCATTTGAATACAATCCAACATAAGCTCCGTTAACAAAAAGCTGAGCAAAGTTGGATCGTGGGCAATCCATATAATTCTGCAAAATGTTATAGGAAAGAACTTCCCTGATCATGGAAGGATCGGCATACCCATTACCAAGTTTAATATCTTTTATGCTTTGATAGGATTGACTCTTAAATTCATCCAACGAAATGTGTATTGGATTTTTTAAATACGTTGAGTTGTAGGAACTGTTTCCTTTGTACTTAACACCTACGCTATCGAACTGCACTCCATTGATTTTCACTAATGAAGCCATTATATAACTGTCAAACCCATTTTTTGCGGTATCCATTTGATAATCCCAATCGGGTTGCGTAAAACTAATTTCGATCTTTTGAATGGTAGTTAAATCGTAAAAAGTAGTTTGGCTCTGCGCAGTTGCTATTATAAATAATGCAAAAATTACAAGTATCAGGAGTTTGCTTTTAATCATTTTTCTTCCGCATTATTCAATGATCAATTTTAGATTGGTACTATTTTTTTTGCTGTTCAAAATAGTCAGAAAATAAACGCCCGATGTTAAGGTCTCCTTTTCGATCCTCAGTTCTGCCGCATTATGATTGTTGTAGGAGCGGACAATCCTACCCGTGATATCCAGTATGTAAACCGAATGTAAAATATCAATATCGTTAAAATGCAAAATTGTAAAATCAGTTGCAGGATTAGGAAATAATTTCAGTTCGTTCATTTCTGTATGTTCAGATATGCCGGCAATGGCGCTACATGAATAGCAGGTCGAGAAACATACCACTTCCAAAACGGTATCATGCGGAACCAGAAAATTTCTATTTCCGGAAGTTGCACAACTTGCAGGCACAGTTTCGTATTCCGAAATTAAATTACCGTTGATATACTTAAATTGGCAACCGGCTGCATTTGTATCAATATAGGCGATGTATTCATATACCGTATCATTAAATGAATAGAGAATGTTTTTTGCAGTATTCCAACCCTGCCAGGTTCCGGCAACATGTGGTTTTTCAGCACTTACTGTTTGATACAGCATATCTACTTTAAAGCGTATCAGGTTAAACCCTGCCGGTGCATTTCCGGCAAATCTGATTGCCCCCACAAATGTTGTATCATTTGCCAATGAATCAACATACAACCATCTGTTGTCATTAAAATTATATCCTACACGTGCTTCAACCGGAACAAACTCTGCCTCATAAAACTGATCGCCATTAACGAATTTGTATTCATACTTGGCAAAGGCCGGAATATTCACTACAATACTGAATATATTAGTATCTGCTGTTTCCCGGACAAGTGAAGTTGTATTTGGTGCCCAATCACCACCGGCAAATCCAGCAAGTGTTTGAAAGTCACCTGATACATGCATTCCGAGTGAACTAACCGGAATACCGGTCATGTCCACAGCAAATTTCACTTTTTTTGCGAATGCAAAAGAGCTAATTGAAAGTAATAGTGATACGATAATAATTTTTTTCATCAGACAAAATTTTAATTTCTTATTTAATTAAAGATATTCTTTTTACTATAGAACCTGAATTTTCGCCAGTTAATTTAATGATATAAATTCCATTTTCAAAAGAAGAAAGGTCGATTGTAGATGCATTTATTTCTTTTACAACTAATTTTCCGACTGCATCAAAAACCAGCACCTCATAATTTGTTCCTATCCTAGATGATGATTCAATTGTAATTATTCCGCTTGTTGGATTCGGGTAAATGATAATATCGCTTACACTATTTTCATTAATCCCAGTAGCCGAAAATGTAAAATTAAATCCCGGTGAATATTCGTAAACACATCCATTGCTATCGGTAATGCGTACAATATAAATTCCAGTTTGCGTGGCATTGTAGTCCTGACTGGTTGCCCCTGCTATTAAAGAACCATTCAGATACCATTGATAGGTTGTAGCTGATGTAGCACTTAAGGTATTACCCGCAAGTGAAATTGAAGGGATTGCAGGAGGTGGATTGTTGATGTAACAATCGCTGTAACGAAATGCTTTTGCACAGGCACCTGTTAAAGTTTTTGACCATAATAATGTTCCGGTAGGTCCAAACTCTTTTATATAGCCCGAAATACCCATACTCACAAGGGTATTTCCATTTGGCAATTGTTGTGACCCACCTTCATTACTATTGTATCCACCGGCAAGTATCCGCTTGGTGTATGAAGAAGGTAAATAGGCAGAACCAGGGGTTAATGAATAATTATAACCGGAAACAGGGGGAGCAATAAAATCAACACAAGAAGCATTACTTGGGCTCGTAATTCCTTTGTTATTATATCCTGCCAAATTTCCGGCATTCGGACACCCTTCCGGGATCCAATGAGCATCATGCACGACATTGAGTATTTTTGTCCCTGTAGCACCATAAGCTGCGGGATTTCCCCAACGATACAAAATATCACCACCTTTTCCTGAGTTGCCACCCGAATGAGTTGCTGCTTCTGCCGTTGTTGTGCTATGGTCAATTACATATATTTCACTTAAATTATGCGAACTAAAGGTTACCTGATCAAGGATCGGATTATAGTCTACTCCGTTCATATGCAGCCAATCTTTTTGCGCTTGATAGTTTATATTTAATAGTTCCGGATGATTTACAATGGATGTCTGATAATTTGCAGCTGAAGCATTTGTATTTTGAACCAAATGATCCCAGGCATGCCATTCCCAAACAACGTTTCCGGTAGTGGCGCCTGTTGGTTGCACTTCCACAATTTTATCAGGCCACATCGTGTTCGAAAAAGTTGAACATCCTGCTGCGGTTACCTGTGTCCCGGTTTTTGTTTCGTAAGCAATCAATAATACATTTCCGTTTGGCATGGGACAAATGTCGTGGTGGGTGCAATAAGCCGTTGTTGAATAAACAAAATCCCACACTACATTTCCATTGTAATCCAGTTTCTGTACCTCTCCGCAAATAGGTCCTCCGGTAAATGAATTTCCGGTTCTTTCAATTGCTCTCCAAAGAAAACCTCCCGGCATTAAATAGGTAGAGTAACCTGTTTTTTTCGCTGTAGCATCTGTCCATGTATGATAAACAGTGCCATTGGTATCAACTAATTGTGCGGTTGAAGTAGTTTTTATGCTATACAAGGTGTAACCGGGATATTGTTGCGCCATCATGCTTGTGAATACGAAAAAGCTGATGATCATCAAAAGCTTTGCTGTTATGTTTGTTTTTTTCATAGGTCAATTTATTTTTTGCCAAATATCATTTGAAAGGTATGTGTAAAAAAATTAAATCGGTAAAAGATTAATTTATTGAGGTAAATAGTATTACTTTTTAAAAATGTCAAAGAACTCCGCTTCGTAGCTGCTTCCAACAGGGATTTCTTTACCTGCAATTGTAATATTTTTTTTTCTCACACTTTCAATCTTACTGAAAGAAATGATGAAAGAGCGATGAACCCGAATAAATTCTTTTGAAGGTAATTTTTCCATGATCCCTTTCATCGTCATTCGGGTAACAACAGGCTTACTGTTATTTTGTATGTAAATTTTCAAATAGTCATCCAAGCCTTCTATCAATACAATGTCGTTGATCGCTATTTTGATGAGACTGTAATCAGCTCTGACAAAAAGATAAGCTTCCTGGTTTTTTTCTGATGGTACCAAAGCACTATAAAAATCATTTGCTTTATTTACGGCTTGTAAAAAACGTTCGTAAGTATATGGTTTAAGCAGGTAGTCAACCGCATTCAGATTAAAGCCTTCCACAGCAAATTCGCCATAAGCGGTAGAAAAAATAACCATTGTGTTTTGTTCTACTGCTTTATAAAGTTCGATCCCTGAAATGGAAGGCATATTAATATCTAAAAAAAGAAGATCCGCTGGAAATTTTCGCAGATATTTTAATCCTTCGGTTGGTCTTGAAAATGTTTTCTGCAATTCAATAATTCCGGATTTTTCACAAAAATGCTCAATAATTTTTAGTGCCGGCAATTCATCGTCAATGGCTATCGCTTTTATCATTTGATATCAAGAGTAAGTGAAACACTATATTCTTTTTCAGTGTCATCAATAACAAGTTTATGTTTTAAAGAAGAATTGTATTGCAATCTGTTTTTTGTGTTTTTAACTCCCAATCCACTTTTAAATTCTTCCATACGTTGAACAAAAACCTTATTGTTTTTTACAGATAAAAATAACTCATTTTCGGAAATATCAATATTAATTTTGATGGAAGAGTTGCCTTCTGCGTTTACTCCATGTTTGTAAGCGTTTTCAATAAATGAGATCATGATCAGGGGAGCGATCATTTTATTTTTCTTTTCCCCTGAAATGTTGCATTCCACATGAATAAAACTCCCAAATCTTATTTGCTGCAGCTCTATGTAGTTTTGAATATATTCGATCTCCTTTTCCAGACTTACATCATCCTTTGAGCTTTCATTCAATACATACCGCATCATGTTGGAGAGCTTAACAATTGATGGTGCAACATTATCTGACCGAACGATGGCTAAAGAATAAATACTGTTTAAGGTGTTGAATAAAAAATGGGGATTGATCTGTGATCTCAAATACGACAATTCCAGATCCAGTTTTTCGTTTTCAGTTTGCTTCCACTGGTTGTTTATTTTTATCAACAAGGAGAATACAAGTACAATTAAAAATTGAAAAATGAACTTTCCTGAATTATGAAAAACATCGCCAAATGGTCCCGGCATAAATCCTTTTAGTCCACGATGAAATGGCGGGGGCGGTTCTTCCAGATGAAAAATATTTTGTGTTTGAAATAAGAATGTAAGAAAGAAAATCAGAAAAAAAGAAAGGATCGCTATCGAGAAAAAAAGAAAATATTTTTTGTTGAAATATAACCTGGGTACCAGAATATAATAACTGAGGTAGAAAAAAAGAATTAAAAAAACAGAAAAAAGCAAGTCACGAACAAAACCTAAGTCGTTTATGAAATCAAAAGGAGATGAAATATCAGGAGTAAATAAAAGGGGAAATGCTAATAATACAGCACAACCCAAAATATGAATAATCAGCTGGTTGACTCTTTTGTTCATTTCTACAAATATAATTTAAATGTTGAAATGAGCCCTAAGCATATTCTAAATAAAGAGGTGAGTAAGAATATTTTGTAGGTATAAATTTCTATCGTATAGTATTATCACCACTATTTAGAATGAAATCAGTGCATCACACAAGGGCTGTGTTCATATCGATATTAGCAGTTGCCACGTTACATTTTTGCTCTTCGAAATATACTTTGTTGTCACATTGTACAAAAATTATCTGCTATATTTGTCCAATCATGTCAGTTACAAAAACACTTATTCAGCAATTACAAAAGGGAGATAAAAAATCCCTTGCACGTTGTATTACCATTGTTGAAAATGAATTAGATGGCTACGAAGAAATACTAACTTCACTGGATTTTAATCAGCATATTCCTGTTATTGGCGTTACCGGACCTCCGGGAGCAGGAAAAAGCACGTTGATAAATTCTGTCATTAAAAAACTTACCACGCAAGGAAAATCTGTTGGTGTGATTGCCATCGATCCTACATCCCCTTTTAATTATGGTTCTTTGCTGGGTGATAGATTGCGTATGGCAGAACATTTTACCAACGAAAAAGTTTTTATCCGTTCCATCGCCACACGAGGTTCATTAGGTGGATTATCTGTAAAAACAATTGAAATAGTGGATATAATGCGTGCTTTCTCATTTGATTATATTATTGTAGAAACGGTTGGTGTCGGGCAAAGTGAAGTGGAAATAGTTGGCCTGGCCGATACAACAGTTTTAGTTTTAGTTCCTGAAGCAGGTGATGAGGTACAGGCTTTGAAATCGGGTGTAATGGAAATTGCTGATATTTTTGTTGTGAATAAGTCAGACAGAGAAGGTGCAAACATTTTTTTGAAAAACCTGGCTCAATTGGCACATTCGAAACCTTTATCAGATTGGAGTATTCCTGTGATTAAATCAATTGCTACAACTCATGAAGGTGTTGACGAATTAATTGCTTCTATAAACAAACATCACACCACAGGAGTAAACTCAAAGCGTCCGTATCTATTGGTTGAAAAAGCATATCGCTTAATACAAAATCACCGGATGAAAAGTGTTTCGAAACAACTATTACAACAGCAGATTGAAGCGGAATTTAAAAAACCTGATTTTAATTTGTATCGTTTTGTGAAGGAGAATGAATTTTATTAAACTAATGTCATCTCGACCACTCGACTTTGCTAAGTGTAATCGCAGTGGAGAGATCTTTATACTTATGTATTTGTTCAATTTAACAAGATTCCTCCGCTACGGTCGGAATGACAATTTTTAAAGGCATGCAAATAAAATTTTAAATGAACCGCAGAACTCAAACAGCTGATTTATTAAAAGGAATAGCGGTGCTCCTGATGATACAGGTACACATCATAGAGTTATTTGCGAGCAATACAATTTACAACAGCATTATAGGAAAGATCTTACTGTTTTTAGGTGGCCCTCCTGTAGCACCTGTCTTTATGGCCATTTTCGGCTATTTTATTGCCGCGTCAAAACGATCTTCTTTGCAATTAATTATCAGAGGAATGAAATTTTTTGCATTAGGAATGTTTCTGAACATTGCACTGAATTTAAACCTGATCATCTCTGTAAATAGAGGATTGCTTCAAATTGACCTACTACCTTATATTTTTGGTGTTGATATATTGCAGTTTGCGGGTATTGCAATTATTATTATTGCTATTTTCAAAAAGGCTTTTGAAAATAATTTATTTTTTGTTCTGATCTGTATTTTGATCTCCTCTTTTATGGGAAATCTGTTAAGTAATTTTAGTCCGGAAACAGATGTGATGCGCTATATATGCTCCTTTATTTACGGTTGCAGCAAATGGTCGTATTTCCCATTATTTCCGTGGTTAGCCTACCCATTAATCGGCATTGCGTTCTATCAATTCAAAAAACAATATGGAGTGACTGATATCAATAAATCCATTTCCGACATATTTAAAAAACCGGAAGCACAACGATTTTTCAAACAAATGATGGGAGTAGTCTTTTTTCTTTTTTTACTATTAACCGGCAGATACGCAGTTTCTGTTGCTTCCAACCTGCCTTCCTATTACCACCATGAATTTATTTTTATGGTATGGACATTGATCTTTCTGGCGCTATATAGTTTCAACATGAATGAAATAAATAATTTTGCCAGAGAATTTATTTTATTCAAATACATCAAATGGCTTGGGAAAAATGTGACCATCATGTATGTTCTTCAATGGATCCTTATTGGTAATACAGCTACGGAAATATACAAGACAGTTACTTCACCTTTATATTTAGTCATCTACTTTTTTGCCGTTTTAGGAATTGCGAGTGGAATAAGTTATTTGTTGATTGGGTTGAAAGAACGGTTTTTCAAAAAAGCTGTTTAAGGCTGTAAGTCTTGCTAATAATGACGAAATTGGACGCAATTCCTAACTGTAATTTTACTTTGGAAATGAAATTGATACATTAATTGGATATTGTGAAATAACCCCATCAATTTTTGCAGGAGCCCAAGTAGGGCAATTATCAATTAACTCAAATATGTTTTTAAGATAACATTTATCGGAAGTGTAAATTAATTTTGGTTCTATTAATTTACCATTAGTATCCACTGTAGCCGTAATATAGATTTTTCCATTAAACCAGCCACAAGAAAGGCTTTTTTCTTGTATTCCGTTTCTTAGATAATCTATGAATTTATCATATCCAAGTGGAAACACCGGTTTGATAATATGAGGAAAATAGAGTGTGTCTTGCCCAGAAATAGTGAAACATTTTCCACTTATAAATACCCCATTATCATAAGTATCCAATCTAACTAATTTACCATTAGGATAAAAAGAAAAATAATTTCCATTGAACTTCCCATTTTTGAATTTTGCCATTTCAGAAACAGAATTATCCTCCCGCCATTTTTTTAAATTAATAATTGTATCATTATGAAATACTCTTAAGGCCTTCATTTGTCCGGATTCATAATATTCTTTGCTTTCCCCTTCTAGACGATTCTTTATATAAAATTCCTCTGCTTTCTTTTTTCCATTAGGATAATAATAAACAAATTTCCCATGTTTAAGTTTTCTATCCCAGTCAAGATAGGAACCTGTCATTTGCAAAGTATCATTTTTATAATAATCCTCTGCCAAAAACAAATTTACTTTTAATGAATCCTTTATCTTGCGAATTACACTGTGATATTCAGCCGACCGTTCATTATCAACCTTTTGCCAATATTTATCATAATATTCGGTCTCATATTTTTGAGCCATACTACGGCTAGAAAAAATAAAAAAAGTAAACGCCACTAAAATTAAACGCATCATTTTTTGATAAACTTTTGGGATAGTTCGGGTAAAATTAATCTGTTTCTATGCAAAATAACATTTAAAAATTTCAAATACCAAAGCTACATCATCTTAAACCCATCTGCTGCATACAATTCATTTATATCTAATGTTCCCGGATCAATAATATCTGCCCGGTAATGTTCCCGTAAAGCTTTGATCCAACGTTTTCCCCGATCAGAAAGTTGAAAATCATCCGACATCAAACGTCCTCTTAACACCAGGATTCCCAGATCGGCACCTTCATAAAAATAATTGTCTTTTTGGGTGATCTGCATATAGAATGCCTCCTTATCACCAACCACTGATTGTCGGTGAGCATCCATTTTCTTGAATTTAATTTTTTCGTTTTTCTTCATTTCCCAGATACCGGAAGCGGGTGCCTGTGTTACCAGCTCTAACGTGTTTCTGGTATGTTTAATTACCAATTGACTCCAGCTATCCATGTTCTCAGCCTTTGCCCAGCGATCTGTTAATTCCGACACATTAATTTCATAAGGCACATCCATCCATTCCAGCATGTGAAATAAAAATAAAGGCACATCGGTCATTGCAAATTTTGCATGATTAGTCAGCGAACTAACTCCTGAAATCCGAGGGTTTAATTCGCCTAAATAAATTTCTCCAGCGTCTTTATCAATTAAAAAATCAAGCTCAAAATACCCCTTGTATCCTTCTTTGCGAAGCTGATCACCAAATTGTTGTGTGTATTTTTTTGCTTTTTCCCTGATTTCAGGAGTAAAAGCATTTCCATAAATTTCGTTACCGCACCAGCCACCTTTGTAAGGAGTTAACTCCGGGAAACCTACCAATTCCGTCATTAGAGGAGCAACCAACGTTCCATGTTTTGTAACACAACCTTCAATGGCTGTACCATAACAATTGATGCGCTTCATGATTTTTACTTCCTTTTCGTTGATTATTTCCTCCTTGTGAAGATCAAAATCTGCTTCATCTGAAATAAAAAATGTGGTATGACCCGAATCACCAAAAGGCATTTGAATAACAAGATCTCTCCCAAGTTTTTTAGAAACTTCACGCAGGTGGACATAATCTTTTACAGAGGAAAGGACATAAGGAACGCAAGCTACACGGGCTTTTTCAGCAATCCGATTGGTATTGACCTTATTATCTAAAAATGTACGTAATGCAGCCGGAGGAAAACAAACATCCAGGCCAAGTGCTTTTGCATTTTCTTCTGTTTTTTCATTGAACATCAGGAACAATGCTTTTCCCACTTCTCCATTCACACTTCTTGATTTTATATAATCCTTAACTTCAGGATGAATCAGTAAATAATTATTGATGTCTTCAATACTTTGAAATTCTTCATGGGGCACTTCCTCTTTCGGAGAAAATAAATTGGGATGTAAGCCTTCGAAACTATCTATATGACTGATGTATTTAAAATTACTGATCCATTCATCCATACCCAATAAATTAAAATTGGTGGCACTGATAAAATAAACCGGAGTTTTATTTTCTTTGAAATATTGTTTTATCTCCGGTATTCCTTTTAGTGTTTTTTGATGATTAGTTGGGCTTGTCATTGTTGTTGGGTTGATAATTTTTTATATATAAATTACAAGGCAATGTATTATGGTACGCTGATTTATTATGATACTTATGAAAGAAAAATGATTTAAACTTTTTTTGATTTTTTTATGATTTTAATTCAATTCTTACCACAAGACTAATTTCTGGTACTCCTGTTGGTGTTTTTTGTCCTCTTGTTTTAGTTGTCATTGTTGTTGGGTTGGTAATTTTTTATATTTAAATTACAATGCAATGTATTATGGTACGCTGATTTATTATAATACTTATGAAAGAAAAATGATCTAAATTTTATTTGATTTTTTTATGATTTTTTTTAATTCAATTATTACCGCTAGAATAATTTAATCATTACGCCAAAGGCGCATCATAAAAACTTAGATTTAAAAATCATTTTTTATCTTAAAAATCTTTGAAGATCTGCGTCCCATAATACAAAATACTTCAAAGTAGTTTAATATTTACCAATATCTCATTTCATTATTTTTTTGATTTAGTTTTACCATTTGTCAGCTGCATAACCGGCATTGCGCCCATTGCCGACAGTGTATTCTTACGATTTAATGCTCCCACTGTAAATATTTTTAGCCCAAGTTCGGCACTATAACCATGTATTTCCTTCACATCCAGTGCGATCATAAAACGGATGATCTCAGGACTTACAACTTGTCCGGGAACCAATATCGGAAACCCCGGAGGATAAGGAATTACAAAGGAGGTGGAAACCAATTCTTTATTTTTGTTCAAGGCGTCTAAACATTCACTCAATGGAACGTATTCACACATATCCTCATCATATGCTAAAAAGAAAGCTTCCCGCAAATTACCACCCGGCACTCCTGGCGAGGCCTGGAATGAACGATGGAAATAACTGAAATCAGGCAGTGGAGGTACATCTTTGATCAATGATTGAATGTGCTTTTTTGAAATTTCCGCTTCCCGTTTATTTAACGAACGGTTGCTTTCATCCAATTCATCAGCGATCTGCAACAAGGCGTTTATTAAAAATGTGACACTCCCTCGTGTTGTTCCAATATTGGTCATTAACAAAACAGTATTCCGTGATGTTTTATTAACCTGAATATTGAAACGATCCATCAGATACATATTCTTAAACTCATCGCCTGTTATGCCTGCCTTTCCAACCGACAGCGTTATTTTTGTAGGATCTAAAACAAACTCATCTTTCTCCCATGATTCTTCCATTCGATCCCAACCGGCTTTTGGAGAATAATACTCACTATGCCCATGTTTACGAAATGCTTCGGGTATCAAATCTTTCACTGACAGAATATGAAAATATTTACTCAATTTAGGATGCTCTTCTACTTTAGAACGCAGGATCATTGCCATCTCTATGGCTTTTTCAACCAACTCATATCCTTCCAGTTCCACTTGTCTGCGCCCCGCATCCAATGATGCCAGGATCTGATAATTAGGAGAGGTAGTGGTATGCGTCATATACGATTCCTGAAAATTATCTGCTACTCTTCTGCTATATTCTTCATCCCAAATATGTATCATTGAACCTTGACGGAAACTGGAAACTGTTTTATGAGTGCTCTGAGTTGCATAAACCCTGATCTTCACTTTTTCGGGATCCGGCAAAGAAGGACTTTCACCGGGTTTTAAACCCTCAATATGTTTTTTATACTGCTCTTTGTATTCCTCGCTTCTGTATTTATGAAATAACTTTTGCGCCACATACATTCCTGTTCGTTGCTTGAAAGTGTAAGTAAAACTGGCGAATGCAAACCAGGCTTCATCCCATAAAAAAACCATATCCGGTTTAATAGCAAGCACTTCTTCCATTACTTTTTCTACATTGTACACCAAACCGTCAAACGTACAATTGGTAAGCAATAACATTTTTGCATGGTCCAATCGTCTTGCTTTTTTTAAAGCAATTAATTTCTCTTTAATAACGCTTAACGGAACAGCACCATACATTGAATATTCATCGATCGGATACGAATCCAGAT
>Ga0156174_1078_pt1 | contig 49382 bp, 48 predicted proteins | sample RifCSPlowO2_12_FD_107827 | JGI IMG/M metagenome (GOLD analysis project Ga0156174, IMG submission 107827) | Bacteroidetes bacterium RIFCSPLOWO2_12_FULL_35_15
CCAAATATTGACATAAGAATCAATACTATAGAAAGTGCAACAAGGATAACAATTGCCGACCATCCAATAATATTATTAACAGGTTTATTTACATGCGTTCCCATAATACGTTTATTGTTTACCAGGAGAATCATACAAACCAAAACAACAGGAAGCAACATACCATTAAGTACTTGTGTCCACAAACTAATTTTAATAAGAGGCGCATTAGGAATAAGTATGATCAAAGCTGAAATAACTAAAATCCCGGTATATAAAACATAAAACTCAGGCGCTTCTTTCCATTTTTTATCAATACCGGCTTCAAAACCAAAAGCCTCAGAGACGTAAAACGCGCAGGCTAGCGGTAAGATAGTAGCAGAAAAAATGGAGGCGATAAACAATCCGAAAGCAAAAACATGACCGGCTAGAGCTCCCGCCAATGGCTTTAATGCCATAGCTGCATCTTTTGCTTCTTTAATTATAATTCCATTTTCATGCAGGGTGGATGCACAAGAAATGATGATAAAAAATGCGACAACAACTGTAGCAACGCAACCAATAATAATATCGATCAACACATACTTGTAATTTTTCATCTTCAAACCTTTCTCAATTACAGATGATTGCATGTAAAACTGCATCCAGGGAGCAATTGTGGTTCCAACTAGTCCTATTACCAATGCAATGCTCTGTGGAGTCATATCCATTTTGGGGTGAGCGATAGATTGTCCGATCTCTGACCAATGCGGTTTACCCATTATTGCAGAAACAATATAGGTAAGAAGACAAACACTAAAAAGAAGAAATATTTTTTCAGCGCTTTTATAGGTGCCTTTAACTACTAACAGCCAAATTGCAAAAGCGACAATTGGAACTGAAATGTATTTGCTTATTCCAAACACTTCCATACTTCCTGCAACACCAGCAAATTCAGTAGTAGTATTACCAATATCTGCAATGAGTAATCCTAAGAAAATAAAAAAGGTAACTTTTACTCCTGCGTTTTCACGGATCAGGTCAGCAAGTCCTTTCCCTGTAACAATACCCATTCGGGCATTCATTTCCTGAATAATAATTAAAACAATGAATGAAGGAATTAATGTCCAGATAAGTTTATATCCATACAAAGCACCTGCAATGGAATAGGTTGTTATTCCACCTGCATCATTATCAACACTGCCTGTAATAATACCGGGACCGATTATGGCAGCAAAAATAGCGAGCTGAGCCCACAATTTTTTTCTTTTAAATTTTAATAACGCCATAACACAACCTCCTTTCTGTTATTTGGTTTTACCTTTGTTCAATAGGTCCTCAACAATATCATCAATAACAACCATTCCTTCTAATTGTTTGTTTTTATTGATCACCGGTAAAGCAAGTAAATTGTATCTCGAAACAATATCTCCCAGCATATCAACATCATCATCATCATAAACTGTTATTGGATTTTTTTTCATGATCTCTTCCATTGTTGAATCAGGATGAGCTACCACAATATCTCTTAAAGTAACTGTAGAAACAAATTTTTCTGCTTCGTCCAGAATAAATAAAGCGTAAATAGTATTTGCTTCAGGTTGTTGTTCTCTTAAAAAAGTAAGGACTTCACTAACTTTCGAATTTTCCTTAAAAGTTAAACAATCGGTACTCATGATACTTCCAACCGAATGTCCCGGATACTCTAGTAATTCGCGTACTTCATCAGAAGATTCACTATCCATCTCCATTAAAAGTTGCTCGGCTTTTTCTTCTTCTAACTCCTCCAGTAGATCGGCAACCTCATCTGCAGGCATCTTTTCAAGGACATCGGCAGCTTTCTCTACTGATAAACTTTCAATGATATGAACCTGAGCATGCGGTTCTAATTCCTCCAGAACATCCGCTGCTTGTTCATCATCAAGTGCAGCAAAAACACTTGAGCCGGTATGTTTTCCAAATTCTTCAATAATATCAGCTACATCAGAGGGATGCAGAGTTTCCAGTTTGGTAAATGTTTTTGAAAGTTTTATTCCTGAATGACCAAAGTCAACAGTAGCAATATCATCCCATAAAAAGAACTTTGCTGGAATATTACCATTAACTAATTTCAACAGGGTTTTGATTTGCTTTGCAATTCCTAATCGTCTTAATAACCCTTCAATACCAACATCTACAGCTACAGCAAAAATTCCGGATGGAATGGAAACTAAACGTATATCATTTACACGAACCAGTTTTCTACCGTTTATATCAACAATTTGTTTGTCTTGTACATTGTCAATTAAAAAAAGAGAGTGATGTATTATATCTTGTGGAGTAGGTTCAATTTTTTTAAATACGATCTTATATTTCCCTTCATTCTTTTCAATTTCCAAATATTGGGCATTCAGATATTGAATCTGAGCTTTTCTTTTTAACTGAATAGCAATAACCCTTGGTCTGACAGGTCCAATTTCGGATACAGAAGCCAGATGATTTTCGATAATTAAATCCTTAATTACGCCAATAACAGTTCCATCAGGACCATAACATTTGGTACCAATTAAGCGGCTTAAATAAAATGTAACTTGTGAAGTCATAATTGCCTCCTTTCTGTTGTTAACTATAGAAGGAAGCTTGACTGAAGGAAATCAGCAGGCAGCCCTCTTTAGTGTGGGTTTGTTAAGATTCTATCCGTAGGGCCTTCGTCCATTTTAATGTTTAAATTTTTTTGTTGCGCAAAAGTAAACGTAATTTTGTAAATAAAAAAGGTTTTTGTAGAAAATAGAAATAAGGGAATAGGGAATAGTAAAAATGTGGAATCAAGAATATAATGCAGCCTCAATTAACTGATTAAAAATTACCCAATGGAATATAGCTTAGTCAAGCAATGAACTTATCAACTTTTTCACTCTTCTCTCAATTTCATCCCGTACTTTATTAAATTCAGAGGGATCTAAATTTTTAGGGTCATCCAATTTCCAATCTTCACGATGCTCTGCAATCACAAACGGACATTCATCTCCGCATCCCATGGTTATAGCATAATCGTATTTTATTTTGGGAATCTCATCCAACGATTTTGATTGATGTGATGTTAGATCGTATCCTAATTCTTTCATTGCTGCAATAGCTTTAGGATTAATTTTTCCGGAAGGCCGTGAACCGGAACTATATGCTTCCACTTTCCCTGCACCATGTATTTTCGCAAATGCTTCAGCCATTTGACTACGGTTGGAATTTTCTACACAAACAAATAATACCTTTTTCATTGATAATCCATTTTATCTTAACTATTTTTTTTGATCTTGTCATTTCGACCGAAGGGAGAAATCTTTTTCTTCTTAAGCAGGATTTCTCCCTATGGTCGAAATGACATCAATATGTTTTAAATATTTTTTATTCTTCCTTATTAAATAACTTTTTTTAATTTCTTTCAGTATAATATTTCTTCCTTAACCAAAATGCCACATTCACCAATGCTATCAATGCCGGAACCTCCACCAATGGTCCGATTACCCCAACAAATGCTTGTCCGGAATTAATTCCGAAAACTCCAATGGCGACAGCAATTGCTAATTCGAAATTATTGCCTGCTGCAGTAAATGCAATAGAAGCATTTTTAGAATAATCTGCTCCCATTCTCTTACTTAAAAAGAAACTCACCAAAAACATTATGGCAAAATAAATAACCAATGGAATAGCAATACGGATCACATCAAAAGGAATCTGAACAATTAATTCGCCTTTTAAACTAAACATAACTACAATGGTAAATAGTAATGCAATCAATGTTATTGGTGAAATAAATGGAACAAATTTATTTTGAAACCAATCAAAACCTTTTATTTTAATAAGTGCATAGCGGCTAATCAGTCCTGCTGCAAAAGGAATTCCTAAATATATTCCAACACTTTTCGCAATTTCAGAAATGGTAATATTTACTTCTAATCCCTTAATACCAAATAATGGGGGTAATATAGTAATGAATACATACGCATAAACACTATAAAATAAAACCTGAAAAATACTGTTTAGGGCAACCAATCCAGCAGCATATTCTCTGTTACCTTCCGCTAGTTCATTCCAGACAATAACCATTGCAATACAACGGGCAAGACCAATTAAGATTAATCCGATCATATATTCGGGATAACCTTGCAAAAAAACAAGAGCCAGAACAAACATCAGAATTGGTCCGATGATCCAATTAAGAATTAATGAAATAGTTAAAACTTTTGTATCGCGAAATACTTCTCCCATTTTTTCATATCGGACTTTCGCTAATGGCGGATACATCATTAATATTAATCCGATCGCTAAAGGAATATTGGTTGTTCCGCTAGAAAACGAATTGATGAATGTAGATGAGGATGGAAAGAAATATCCGATAGCAACACCAATTATCATTGCTAAAAAGATCCAGAGGGTTAGGTATCTGTCTAAAAAACTTAATTGTTTTCGTTCATAAGCCGGAGCGCAATTGTTTACTGACATAAATTATTTTTTGGCGTTTAACAACATTTATTTTTTACAGGTAAAAATTTGATATCGAATAATTCTTGCATGATTTCTTTTGCTTTTTTCCAGTTCTCTTTATCGATACAATAACAAACTCTCGGACCATCAATTTCACCTTGAATCAAACCTGCATTTTTCAATTCTTTTAAATGCTGTGATACAGTTGATTGAGACAAGGGTAAGTGCTCCACAATATCATTACAGATACAGGATTTTTGTTGCACTAAGAATTTAAGTATGGAAATACGCGCAGGATGTGATAAGGCTTTTGCGATCTCACTGGCTTTAATTTCATCGGTTTTAAATTCCTGTTTTTTATGATACGCCATTTTATTAAATTTTATATCGCAAATATACGATAAGTTCAATTACAAAAACAATATGAATATTTTCTTTGCATTAATTTTTTGTGAAATTTAAGAAAGTGATTTTATTATTTATCCCTGTCAGGTTTAAAACCCTGACAGGGATAAATAATCCGTTATCAAAAATACTTTTTTATTTTTTTAATAAATGACTCAGGAGCTATACACAATTTATTTGTCTGCATATTTATGAATACCAATGTTGTAGTTGCAACATTTAATAATTCACTATTCTGATTATATATTTCATAATCAAAAGTTATTTTCATATCGGGTAATTCTTTTATGGTAGTTTTAATTACTAAAAGATCATCATAAAAAGCCGGTTTGATATATCTTATATTACAGGTGTAAACAGGTAACATTACACCATTATCTTCCATTTCCTTATAACTTGTTCCAATTTGTCGCAACGCCTCTACCCTACCTACCTCAAAATATTGCGCATAGTTCCCATAATAGACATAACCCATTTTATCTGTTTCGGCATAACGAACGCGTACTGTTGTTTCTGATATATACATATCTACTATTTTATATTTTTTAGCATTAAAATTGTCTCAAAATACAATTTAATTCATTCATAAAAAATAATTTATAAAAAAATATATTTCTGCTTTTACTCCTAAAGTTTTCGTTATTTAATGCGTATAATTGTATGCTTTTAAAACGAAAATAAAAAGCGCCTTATTTATGCTTAAATCTCCACTACTCTATAATTTATTTTTATTTGTACTTGCTGTTGCTTCAAGCTGTTCAACAACACCTAAACTCAAAAAAGTTGATTCCACATTGCTGGAATTAAATTCACAAACTATTCCTCCTGCTGATTCTTCATTTATCAAAGCCATCAACCCATATAAATCAGAGCTCGATAAAACAATGAATGAAGTTTTAGTTTTTTCCAAACAACAAATTTTAAAAGGTTTACCTGAAAGCAGTTTGGGTGATTTTGTTTCTGATGCAGTTCTAAAAAAAACAAATGATCTTTATAAACCTTCCGATCATCTTCCGGTAAATATTTGTTTATTGAATAATGGTGGGTTACGTGGACAATTACCAAAAGGTAATATCACCAGAGGTAACGCCTTTGAATTAATGCCATTCGAAAATAGTATTGTGATACTTACATTGACTGCAGAAAAAACGAAACAATTATTTGAATATGTCGTAGAGAGCAATGGTGCTCCTTTTGCAGGAGCTACCGTAAAAGCAAAAGGAAAAAAAATCATAGAATTAAAAATTAACGGACAAAATTTTGATCCAACAAAAATATATAAAGTGACTACTTCTGATTATTTAGCAGCAGGGGGCGACAAATACAACTTCTTTAAAGATCCTATTAAAATTGACACATTGAATTATAAGTTACGTGATGCAATTATTGATTACATGATAGAACAGAATAAAAAAGGAGACTCCTTGAATGTCACAATTGATGGGCGAATTATCTATGAATAGCAGGAGAGACTTTATAAAAAAAACACTATACAGTAGTGCCGGAATAATTGCTTTTAGCGCTATTCCCAATGAAGCATTAGCAAAAACTGAAATGGTAAAGATCACCATTTTGCATACAAATGATGTTCACAGTCATATAGATCCTTTTCCTGATAATGATCCTAAATACCCCGGATTAGGAGGAATTGTGAGAAGAGCAGCATTAATAAAAAAAATCCGGAGTGAAGAAAAAAATGTACTTCTACTGGATGTTGGGGATATTTTTCAGGGGACACCTTACTTTAATATGTATGGTGGTGAACTGGAATTTAAATTAATGAGTATGATGCAGTATGATGCATCAACAATAGGAAACCACGATTTTGATAACGGGTTGGATGGCTTGGTAAAACAATTGCCACATGCCAATTTTCCTTTCATCACTTGCAATTATGATTTCTCGGATACGCCAATGGCAGGGAAAACGATACCGCATAAGATCTTCCTGAAAGGTGATATTAAAATTGGAGTATTTGGTTTAGGTGTAGGATTAGAAGGATTGGTGGATAAAAAATTATCGGGGAACACACTATATCTTGATCCGGTAAAAAGGGCTGCTGAAGCTGCATTTCATCTGAAACACGAAGAAAAATGCGACTTGATCATTTGCTTGTCGCATTTAGGATATTCATCTAATGGAAAAAAAATAAATGATGTTGAGTTAGCAAAACAATCAAAAAATATTGATATTATTTTAGGAGGTCATACCCATACATTCCTTGATAAGCCCCTAACTTACCAGAATAGTGATGGGAAAGATATTTTGGTGGCACAAGTTGGATGGGCCGGAATAAGATTAGGAAGAGTAGATTTTATCTTTGAAAAAAGATCAAAAAAAATGGCCTCGGAAGGCTACTCTATAAAAATATCCAAAAAGTCAATAGCAATTTGATTTTTTTTTAAACTTTTTTTTGTAAATAAATGTTATTACTTAAATAAAGTTATTTATATTTACGGCACATTAGTTAGAAATACTGTGTTTACAGCACATATAAGATATAAACAATAAGTTTCATCATATTTAATTTGATAGTCGAGAATGGAGAAAGCATTTACAAAAGTATGGGAGAGTTGTCTGGAGATAATTAAAGACAATGTAAGTTCACAAAGTTTCAAAACATGGTTCGAACCAATAAAACCGGTAAAATTAAGCAGTAACATTTTAACCATTCAAGTGCCAAGCCAGTTTTTCTACGAATGGTTAGAAGAACACTATATTACCTTACTTAAGAAAACGATCAAAAAAGAGTTAGGTTCTGACGGCAGGTTAGAATACAGTATTATTATGGAGAACAACTATAATAATTCATCTAAACCATTTACTGTTAAAATTCCAACTAACAATAAAAAGGAATTAAAAAACCCTTCTGTATCAATGCCAATTGATCTGAATCAAAATACTATTCGTAATCCATTCATTATCCCCGGATTAAAGAAAGTAAATGTTGAATCACAACTGAATGCTAATTATTCTTTCGAAAATTTAGTAGAAGGTGATTGTAACCGTTTGGCACGCTCTGCAGGATTTGCAGTTGCAAACAAACCGGGAGGAACAGCATTCAACCCACTCCTAATATATGGAGGTGTTGGTTTAGGAAAAACACATTTAGCACATGCTATTGGAATTCAAATAAAAAATGAATTTCCAAACAAAACCGTCCTTTATGTTTCTTCAGAAAAATTTACCTCACAGTATATTGATTCCGTAAGAAATAATAATCAACAGGATTTCATTCATTTTTATCAAATGATTGATGTATTGATAATTGATGATGTACAATATTTTGCAGGAAAAGAAAAAACGCAAGATGTTTTCTTTCACATATTTAATCACTTGCACCAAACAGGAAAACAATTGGTTTTAACTGCTGACAAAGCACCTGTCGAATTACAAGGATTTGAGCAACGCCTTCTTTCCCGCTTTAAATGGGGACTAGCTGCCGATTTACAAAGCCCTGGTTTAGAGACTCGTATCGCGATCCTTGAAAAAAAGGTATATGCTGATGGTTTAGATCTTCCAAAAGAAGTTGTTGAATATCTTGCATATAGCATCACAACAAATGTTCGCGAATTAGAAGGCGCACTTATTTCTTTACTTGCTCAATCATCAATGAATAAAAAAGCAATTACATTGGAACTTGCTAAACAAATGATTGATAAGTTTGTTAAAAATACAGCACGCGAAGTTTCAATTGATTATATTCAAAAAGTTGTTTGCGATTATTTTGATCTGCCTCTTGAATTATTAAAATCAAAAACCCGTAAACGTGAAGTTGTTCAGGCTCGTCAAATCGCCATGTATTTTGCAAAAAGCATGACCAAATCTTCTTTAGCAACAATAGGCTTGCATTGTGGAGGAAAAGATCATGCTACAGTTTTACATGCTTGTCGTACTGTAAATAACTTAATGGATACCGATAAACGTTTCAAAAATTATATTGACGAACTAAATAAAAAAATAAGCATACAATAATTAATTGTAAAAATAAAATATTCAGCTAAAAGTAGGAATCAAATTAAAGTGATTCCTATTTTTGTTTTAAGCAAAAACGAAAAAACGTAATGATGGATTCAAAATACAATTTCTTTTTGCGAAGACACTTCATAATTTTGTTATTCCTCCTAACAAATACAATATCTTTTTCTCAATCATTTAATTTTCAAAATTATTCCTTAGACGATGGACTGCCTCAATCTGAGGTCAACTGTATTTACGAAGACAGTCGCGGTTATTTATGGATAGGTACTATGGGCGGTGGTCTTTGTCGCTTTGATGGCAAGGATTTTAAAACATATGAAGAAAAAGATGGCTTAACAGGTCAATTAATTACCTCCATCTCCGAAGATGCTGATCATTCTATCTGGATCGGAAATTCAAATGGGGCATTATATAAATTTAATGGACAAACATTTTTAAATTTTACTGAAACAGATAAAAAGTATTTTTCAAAAAATGCAACGCTGTTTATCGCTCTTGATGATAACCATAATATGATTGTTGGAAAAGAAAACCGTATCCAGCTTTATAATGGAAAACAGTTTGAAACATTAAAAATAAAAGGAGACACATTAAAAAAATTCTCGATCAACTGTTTCAAAAAAGATAGTCGGAATATATTATGGATAGGGACAAACAAAGGGTTATTGGTTTTAAAGAACCAAACATTGTTACATATTTCTGATGCTGATTTTATTACAAGTGCTAACATAACTTCCATAACGGAAGATATTAACGGAAACTTATGGGCAATTGAAAATTATACTGCTTTTTATAAAATAAAAATTATTGGTCCATCACATTATCAGGTAAAGACCTCAAAAATAGATTCCATATTACTTCCTGAAAAAACCACTATTTCAACTATTCATTTTGATCAACAAAATCAATTATGGATCAGCACACAAAATAAAGGCATTTTCAAATTTTCGAATAACACGTTAAAAAATTTCACTCAAAAAAGCGGACTTCCAATTGACAATATCAAAAATATATATGAAGATAGATCAGGAAACCTTTGGTTTGGAACAAATGGTGGAGGACTGGTAAAATTCACCAATCAGGCATTCACGTATTTTGAAAATCTTCCCGGATTTAATTCACCTGATATATTTGCAATAAATGCTGATAAAAAAGGTAATATATGGATAGGTACCAGCCTGAACGGTGTTTATAAATACGATGGTAAAAGTTCAGAATTAATTTCTAAAGAATATTTGGAAAATGAAACACGATCTATTTTTACAGATAAATCAGGAAAAGTATGGATAGGTTCAACAAAAGGAATTCAGATATATTATGAAAACAGCTTGCATAAATACATTTCAAAATTTGACATAAAGAATGTACGCGCAATTTTTGAAGATAGATCAGGAAATATTTGGATAGGCACAAAAGGTAATGGAGCATATATTGATAATGGAAAAGAAATAAAACATCTGACAAATGAAGATGGACTTACGAATGAAAATGTTTATGCCATTGTTCAAACAAAAGATGGAATCATATGGTTAGGAACAGGTTCAGGAATTTTTGTTGTAGATAATGAAAAAAAAATAAAACATTACGATACAAAAGATGGTCTTTTAAATTTGTATGCCGGAAGTATGATCATTGACAAATTCGGAAGGTTATGGGTTGGGACAGATAATGGTATTGCGCGATTTGAAGAAAATGTTTTCATCCCATTAACAACTATGGACGGATTAGCATCCGGAATAGTTTATTTATTAAATACTGATAATTATGGGAATATTTGGGTAGGTACAAATAAAGGGATCGACAAAATTTCATTGAACGAAAAAGGAGAAATTCTATCCATTAGAAATTATGGAAAGGCAGAAGGATTTAAAGGTATTGAATGTAATTCGCGTTCAACTTGTATAGATGCCGAAGGGAGCTTATGGTTCGGAACAATAAAAGGTGCAATAAAATTTGATCCGAAAGAAGAACTACTTCACAAAGTTGAAGCGCCAGAAGTACACCTTTCTGAAATTCAATTATTTTATGAAAAAGAGGATTGGAAAAAATATTCTGACTCCTTAACAGGATGGTACGATCTACCGGTTAATCCGGTATTTCCCTATAATAAAAATCATATTACTTTTTATTTTTCTGCGATAAGCAAAACATTTCCAAAAAATATAAAATACAGTTTTAAGCTAGAAGGATTTGATAAAGATTGGACTCCGTTAAATGAAACCCCTTCAGCAACTTATTCTAATTTGCCTGCCGGAACATATAAATTTATTGTAAAAGCAATTAATAAAGCAGGACTCTCGAATGAAATCCCATGTGAATTTTCTTTTTTAATTATTCAACCATTTTGGAATACATGGTGGTTTATTTCTATATGTGTAATTAGTTTTATTTTAGTGATCTATTTCTATAATGAATATAGAAAACGGAAACATCATTTATATAAAGAGCGTTTAGAAAAAATTATCAAACAGCGAACCTCTGAAATAGTAAAACAGCGTGATGAAATAGAGATCCTTTTAAAAGAAGTACATCACCGCGTGAAAAATAATTTGCAAATTATTAATAGCCTAATCAATCTTCAGTCAAGCTATACGAATGATGAAAAATCAGTAGAACTTTTCAGGGAAATTCGTAACCGCATACGTACTATTTCTTTGATCCATGAAAAACTTTATAAATCAAAAGACTACCGTAAGATAAATATTAAAGAGTATATCAATATGCTTGTTGAAAATTTAATTGATACGTATAGTTTTAACAAAACAATTGATTTAAAACTTGATCTTGAAGTTCAATACTTTAACCTCAATACGATCATACCATTGGGTCTGATATTAAATGAAATAATTTCTAATTCGTTTAAATACGCATTTAATGAAGCCGGGGAAGGTATTCTTGAAATCAAATTAAACAAATCGATAATAAGTGATGAAATAACACTTATTGTTGGAGATAATGGAAAGGGCTATAATGATGAACTTTTCAAAAGTAATGTTTCGAGTTTAGGATTAGAACTAATGAAAATACTATCGGAACAATTGAACGGGACAATTGAAAAAATCAACAAACCCGGAACCTATTATATAATTACGTTTAAACCCTTAAAAAATTAATTTAATTTATGCAGCGTATTTTAATGGTTTGTTTAGGCAATATATGTCGCTCACCTCTTGCCGAAGGAATTTTAAGAGAAAAAACCAATCAACTTAGTATTAATATTATCATTGATTCTGCCGGCACATGTGATAATCATGTTAATCAAAATCCTGACAGCCGCACTATTGCGAATGCAAAAAAGCACCATATCGATATTTCTAAATTAAAAGCACGGCAATTTTCTGTTTCAGACTTTGATAATTTTGATCTGATCTTTGTAATGGACAGCTCCAATTATGCAGATGTAATTGCACTTGCCAGAAATGAAAATGACAAGCAAAAAGTAGAATTAATATTAAACAGAGTATATCCAAATTCTAACATGTCAGTTCCTGATCCTTATTTTGGCGGAGAACAAGGATTCGAAAATGTTTTCATTCTGCTTGATAACGCATGCAATATAATTGCTAATTCGCTAATAAAAAGCTAAAATGACAAACATAAAAGGAACTTTATACCTCATTCCAACAACACTAGGTGATACAGGTGAAACAGCAGATGTAATTCCAATAAAAATAAATCAAGTAATTAATACCATTGATGAATATATTGTTGAGAATGAAAAATCTGCCCGTCATTATTTAAAAAAACTTGGAATAATAAAACCGCTACAGGAAATTATTTTACATCCATTAAATCAACATACCAACCAACACGAAATTTCCACCTACTTAACTAATATTTCACTCGGAAAAAACATTGGAATAATTTCTGAAGCCGGATGCCCTGGAGTTGCTGACCCGGGAGCAGAGGTAGTTAAAATAGCGCATGAAAGAAATATAAATGTAATCCCTTTGGTTGGCCCCTCCTCTATTCTATTAGCTTTAATGGCTTCTGGATTTAACGGCCAGAGTTTCACCTTTAATGGTTATTTACCAAAGGAACGTAACGAACGAATAAAAAAATTAAAAGAATTGGAATTGACGGTTCAGAAAAAAAGCCAGACTCAACTATTTATTGAAACACCTTATCGAAATCAACATTTGCTAAATGATATTTTAGAAACATGTAGTACACAAACAAAATTATGCATTGCTTGCGACATAACCCTTCCAACTGAATTTATCAAAACGAAAACTATTTCTGCCTGGAAAAAACAAATACCTGATATTACTAAACGTCCAACAATTTTCCTCATTTACAAATAAGCTAACGCTGAATTCTTGATTTGCATCAAAGGCAAGTTTGATATTCGTCAAATTAATAATTTGTTATTCCTCCTAATATTGACATTGCATTAATTGTGACGTATTCTTTTTTTTATTCTAATTCTTGTAACCCATTATTACTATCCTTTAAGAAACATTGAAGATATATACCAATGCTTAATATGAACTATTCTATTTGTTTTGACCTCACCCGTAATCCCTCTCTAAAAGAGAGGAGAGCGTTGAATTAATTCGAATTAAGCATTTGTATTGTTAATAAAATTAAATTTTAAATGCCTAAAAACAATTAATAATATGACTTTTATCAGTTAAAAATATGAGATAAATCAGCTATAAATTATTTAAGTACTTTAATGCTTTTATTAAATTTTTATTTTATACATTTGACCTGTAAATAATTTTTTATTGTTAACCAATAGTATCAAAAAAAAATGTTGCCTCTGCAAACCTATGCAGGGCAACATTTTAAAGAAACAAAAGCAAAACAAATTAAAGTAAAACAAAAAAAACAAAACACAAAAAACAAAAATCCATGAAAAAAAATGTATTCCGACTGTTACTAACAGGAGCCTTCTCAACAATTATTTTTGTTGCATGTAATTCAGAAGGTACAAAAGAAGGAGATCAAACTGCAACCGAATCCACAACAGCGCCAGCAGTTGTTGGACAATCAGGTGTAGTTGATGATGTCTCTCAAAAAAATGTCGTTGGTGTAGCTGTAGGCTCTCCTGATCACACTACTTTAGTTACCGCTGTTACAGCTGCTGAATTGGTAGATGCACTTTCAAATGCAGGACCATTCACGGTTTTTGCTCCAACGAATGCAGCATTTGAAAAATTACCTGCAGGTACGGTTGAAGGACTTTTGGTTCCCGAAAAAAAGGAATCATTACAAGAAATTCTTCAGTACCATGTTTCTGTTGGTGTTTATAAACTAGAGAATCTGAAAGACGGACAACAAATTGATGAAGTATTCGGAGGAAAAGTTACAATCGGAGTAAAAGACGGGAAATACACTGTGAACGGTGCAAACATTCTTGCTACGGTTCCTGCTTCAAATGGAATTGTTTATGTAATTGACCAGGTAATATTTGCTCCAAAAAAATAATAAAACAAAACAAAATTATTAATAACAAAACAAAGTCATGAAAAAACAAAACATCTTTATATTGTCTTTAACGGCAATTCTTTCATCAGCAATTATTTTCACATCTTCTTGCGGTGGGGCAGGAGAAGGAGCAAAAACCGATTCAGTAGCTACTGCACCTGTTGCTGACCCAAAAGGAATAGGTGAATTTACACATGTTGAAATTTCTGCTACAATAGATGAGGGAATGGTCACCAAAGGAAAAGGAATCTATGAGTTGAAATGTTCTGCTTGCCATAAATTAACAGATGCTAAATTAGTTGGTCCGGGCTGGGCTGGTATTTCAAAACGCAGAACTCCTGAGTGGATCATGAACATGACAACCAATACAGAAGTAATGTTAAACCAGGATCCTGAAGCACAAAAATTATTAGAATTATGCCTTGTACGTATGCCTAATCAAGGTTTGAATGGTGATGATGCCAGAAGCATTGTTGAATTCATGAGAAAAAATGACGGTCAATAATATATAATATCCTAATCATAATTATAATTAAAAAACAAACAAAAACATGAAAAATTATATTAATTATGTTGCGGCAACTTTAGCAATTGCAACATTAACACAATGTAAGCCCAAAAGCGCGAGCCAGGTCGTTACCGGTGACGCTGCTGCCAAAGTATATGTTGCTCCGGGTAAATTTGACGAAATTTACAATTTTGTTTCCGGTGGTTTTAGCGGACAACTAGCTGTATATGGTTTACCATCTGCAAGATTACTAAAAGTTATTCCTGTGTTTTCTCAAAATCCTGAAAATGGTTGGGGTTACAGTGAAGAAACAAAACCAATGTTGAATACTTCTCATGGATTTATTCCATGGGACGATTTGCACCATGTTGCATTATCTCAAACAGAAGGTATTGATGATGGACGTTGGGTTTTTGTGAATGGTAACAATACACCGCGTGTTGCCCGTATCGATCTTAAAACATTCCGTACAGCTGAGATCATTGAATTACCAAACAGTTCAGGAAATCACTCTTCACCTTTCTTAACTGAAAATTCTGAGTACGTAATTGCAGGAACTCGTTTTAGTACTCCTTTGGATGGAAACAATGATGTACCTATTTCTTCGTACAAAGAAAATTTCAAAGGCACGATCAGTTTCATTAAAATTGATCCAACATCAGGAAACATGAGTGTTGCCTTCCAGGTAGTGATGCCTCCTTTCAACTTCGATTTAAGCAGAGCAGGTAAAGGTCCTTCTCATGGATGGTTCTTCTTCTCTTGTTATAATACAGAGCAAGCAAATACATTGCTTGAAGTAAATGCCAGTCAACGTGATAAAGATTTTGTTATCGCGATGAATTGGAAAAAAATTGAAGAATATGCAAAAGCAAATAAAGGAAAAGTAACCACTTCAAAATATGCTCACAATGTGTACAGCGATGAAACACATTCTGCTACAAGCACCATTTCTGAAGGTATCGTTCAATTTGATGCCAGTGAATTAAAAGACATGATCTATTTAATACCATGTCCTAAATCTCCTCATGGTTGCGATACGGATCCAACCGGTGAATACATTGTTGCCGGTGGAAAATTAGCTGCCACTATTCCTGTTTTCTCTTTTTCAAAAATGTTAAAAGCAATTGAAGGAAAAGAATTTGATGGTGAATTTGCAGGACTTCCTGTTATTAAATATGAATCAGCACTTTATGGGGAAGTTCCAAAACCAGGTTTAGGACCTCTTCATACAGAGTTTGACGACAAAGGAAACGCTTATACATCCATGTTCGTTTCTTCCGAAGTTGTTAAATGGAACATCAAAGATCTAAAAGTAATTGACCGTAAACCTACTTTCTATTCATTAGGCCATTTAATGGTTGTTGGTGGTGGAACGAAACATCCATACGGAAAATATCTGGTAGCATATAATAAAATTACCAAAGACCGTTATTTACCAACAGGTCCTGAATTAGCACAGTCTGCCCAATTATTTGACATCACCGGTGAAAAAATGGAAATGTTATATGATTATCCAACAATTGGTGAGCCGCATTATGCTCAAGCGATAGAAGCCTCAAAGATAAAAGATAAGCAAATTCGATTCTTCAAAATAGAAGATAACAAGCATCAATTTGCAACCAAAGGTGAAAAAGAAGCAAAAGTGGTACGTACCGGTAACCGTGTTGATGTTTATGCAACATGTATTCGTTCACACTTTGCACCTGATAATATTGAAGGTATTCAAATGGGAGATGAAGTATATGTTCATGTAACTAACCTGGAACAAGACTGGGACGTACCACATGGTTTCGCGATCAAAGGTGCAGCTAATGCAGAATTACTGGTTATGCCGGGCGAAACTTGTACCTACAAATGGAATCCTGACCGTGTTGGTGTTACTGTATTCTATTGTACCGATTTCTGTTCTGCATTACACCAGGAAATGTCTGGTTATATAAGGGTTTCTCCAAAAGGATCTTCTGTACCACTTAAATGGGGCTTAGGTGATTTCTCATCTGATGCTCCTGTTACACCTGAGAAAAAATAATTTTAAATAGAGAATTAAAATAGCGGGAATTTATTTTCCCGCTATTTTTAAAAAATAATATTGAAATGAAAAAAATAAGGCCCGTCTTCAGATGGCTTGTATTGTTTGCAACATTGCTTCTTGTTACAGTTTATTATTTGCCAATCTGGAGTATTCAACTTTGGGCTCCCCAGTATCCAGAAGGTCTTGAAATGTTAATCTGGATAAATAACTTATCTGGAAACGTTGATGTAATAAATGATTTGAACCATTATATAGGAATGGGTAAAATAAATGTAGATATGTTTCCTGAATTCGGATACATGGTATATATTTTAGGTTTTGTCATTTTCTTTGGTATTACCACATTTTTTGTAAATAAAAGATTCATGCTTTACCTCTATTCCAGTTTGTTAATTATTGCGGCAGTTGCTGCACTTATAGATTTTTATCAATGGGAATATATTTATGGTCATACGTTAGACCCACGGGCTGCCATTATTATAGAAGGCCAATCCTACCAACCCCCATTACTAGGATATAAAGTACTTCTCAACTTTACCGCTTTATCAATGCCAAGTTATGGCGGATGGATACTGTTTGGCTCAGGTTTCACACTGGTATTCGCAAGCATTTTAGAACTATTTAAAGCCCGAAAAGAAAGAAAAAAGGAACATCATGGTTAAGATTTTTTTTGAAACTAAAAAAGAAAAAAAGTACTCATTAAATTTTTTCTTTATCCTTCTGCTTATTGTTACGGTCTCAGCTTGTAAATCGGGCCCGGAAAATCTGGAATACGGAAAGGACAGCTGCGCTTTTTGCAAAATGCAACTGATGGATACAAAGTATGGAGCGGAATTAATTACAGAAAAAGGAAAAGTATATAAATTTGATGATACCGGCTGTCTGCTCGATTTTGAAAAACAAAATCTTGGTTCACAAAAAGTTGCGCAGGAACTAGTTGTTGATTATTCTAATCCAGGAAAACTGATTACCGCTTTAACTTCTTTTCATATTAAATGTGCAGGAGCAAAAAGTCCAATGGGCAGTGATATTACCTCCTTTGAAAAAGAAGAAAATATGAATAAGTACATTCAACAATTACAAGGTGAAAAAATAACGTGGAGTGAGATTAAAACTAGTTTCAACAAATGATCTTATTAAAAAGTAAAATATTTTTTTTAGTACTTCTACTGCCCTGCTTTGTTGTTGCAGAAACTATTCATGTTGGAACAAGCTATAAATACAAAACAATAAAATCTGCAATTTCTCACTCTAAAAATAACGACACACTATTAATTCATAAAGGATATTATCAGGAAGGAACTATTCTTATTGAAAAACCGCTCACCATCATCGGGCAAAATTATCCAATACTTGATGGCTTACACAAAATTGAAATCATCTCTATAAAATCAGATAACGTAACTATATCAGGCCTGAAATTAATCAACTCAGGAAAAAGTGATGTTTATGATCTGGCCGCCATACGAGTATATAAAAATAAAAATATTAAAATTTCAGATAATGAATTGGAAAATAATTTTTTCGGAATTTTCCTTACTAAATCTGATCATTGTACAATAACCAATAATCGACTTTCATCAACAGAAGAAAAACAAAACGATTCCGGTAACGGTATTCACCTTTTATATTGCAGCAATATACTCATTGAAAATAATCATATTGCAGGTCACAGGGATGGCATTTATTTCGAATTTGTAACCGAATCAATTATTCAAAAAAATATAAGCGAAGGCAACATAAGATATGGACTCCATTTCATGTTTTCGAGCGATGATGTTTATCAGGAAAACACATTTCGTAATAATGGTGCCGGAGTAGCAGTAATGTTTAGCTTTAAAGTAAAAATGATCAACAATCGTTATGAACACAATTGGGGTGCATCTTCTTACGGTTTATTATTAAAAGAAATTCGCGATGGCGAAATTACAGGAAACACATTTGAAAAAAATACTACCGGAATTTCAATGGAAGGCACAACCAGAATAACGGTTAGTCAAAACGACTTTATACAGAATGGCTGGGGAATACGAATTTGCGGAGGTTGTGATCAGGGAATTATAACAAAAAATAATTTGATCGGAAACTCATTTGATGTTTCAACAAGCGGCTCAACACTTTCAAATGATTTTACCGGAAATTATTGGGATAAATATATGGGATACGACCTGAACAAGGATGGCTTCGGTGATACCCCATTTTTTCCGGTGAATTTATCATCAATTATTTTGGAACGTATTCCGGCTTCCTTATTATTTCTTCACAGTTTTGTGCTTGATCTGATTGATCAGTCAGAAAAACTATTGCCCCAACTTATTCCTCAAAATATTGTGGACAAAAAACCGATACTTAAAAAAATTTAAAATGATATCCGTACATAATTTACATAAAAGTTTTGGCAAACTAAAAGTATTGGATAATGTCAGTATTAATTTAGAACCCGGAAATGTTGTGGCACTCATTGGACCAAACGGTTCAGGTAAAACTACTTTTATCCGCTCTATATTAGGAATGGTAAAACCAGAACAAGGAAGTATTCTTTACGATGGGGAAGAAATTCTAAATGCCTGGAAATATCGTAAAAATATTGGTTATATGCCCCAGTTAGCAAAATTCCCGGAACGTATTCAGATCAAAGAATTATTGGACATGATGAAGGACATCAGAAACAATAATAATACGGATCATATTGATGAAGAACTAATTGAATTATTTGATCTGAAAAAAATATATCACAAAAGAACAGGAACCCTTTCCGGAGGAACAAAACAAAAAGTGAGTGCCGCTTTAACTTTTTTATTCAATCCAAAAGTACTTATACTGGATGAACCAACCACCGGACTTGATCCTGTTTCAGCGGAAATACTTAAGAATAAAATCACAAAGGAACAGGCAAAAGGAAAACTTGTTCTGATCACTTCACATATCTTAAGTGATATCGAAGAAGTGGCTTCACATGTAATGTATCTTCATGAAGGGAAATTAGAATTTGTAAAAAGTATTGAGCAACTAAAAATGGAAACTAAGGAAATCAGCCTAAATAAAGCCATTGTTAAGATCATGCAACAAAAAAATAAATAGAAAACAGAATGAGACGAATACTTAAATACGTAATGTTTGATATCCTGCGAAATCGGTTTGTGATCGGATATTGCTTATTCATTATGCTTATTACTTTTGGACTATTGAGCCTTGAGGAAGGAAGTTCAAAATCTACGCTCAGTTTATTAAATATTGTACTGCTCGTTGTACCGCTTATTAGTATAGTATTTGCAACGATACATTTTTATAATTCTTACGAATTTATGGAGCTGTTGCTGTCCCAACCTGTACGAAGATCAACCATACTTTATAGCGAATATTTTGGTGTAAGCTGTTCCCTGTCTGTCGCATTTGCAATAGGAATGGGTGTTCCATTGATATTTTTAAATCAAGGATTAGTTTCTATTTATTTATTATTAAGTGGTATTGTTCTCACTTTTGTTTTCGTATCAATTGCACTGCTTGGTGCTGTAAATTCAAAAGATAAAGCCCGTGGAATAGGAACTTCCTTATTGCTTTGGTTTTTCTTTACAGCAATCTATGATGGTTTAGTATTACTGATCCTGTTTAGTTTTAGCGACTACCCAATTGAAAAATATTTATTAGCCTTTATATCCTTAAACCCAATAGATTTAGCACGAGTAGCCATTTTACTCCAAATGGATACAGCTGTTTTAATGGGATATACCGGTGCCGTATTCAGTGAGTTTTTTAATAGTTGGGAAGGATTATTATTTTCTTCCGGTCTATTATTATTATGGGCGATCCTTCCTATGTTGCTAACAGTAAGGATCTTTAAACGAAAAGATTTATGATAAAAATAAATAGTACCTGGATAAGAATTGCTTTACTTAATTTTCTTATTGTAGCTGTTTTAGGAACATTTTTGAGATTTGCTTTTATCAAGGAGTTATTTTTCCTCGACTATTTGCATTTCCAAACTGCTCATTGGCACTTAGCAATATTTGGATGGGTTTATCAGGCGATGTTTGTATTCATAATAGGCGCCTTCCTTACACCTGAACAACAAGCACAAAAAAAGTATCGTGTATTGTTTTGGATGAATCAGATTTTAATAATCATCGTATTTATAACTTTAATAACCAAAGGGACGAGTTTTGTTTCTGTTTATGAAGATATCTTTTTTCTTTTTCTTACAGGCTTTTTTGTTTTTTCACTACTCAAAGATTTAAGAGCTTCTGGTGTTTCAAAAAATTTGCTTTCTGTTGAATTATTAAAAGTGGCACTTTTCTTTCTTTTAATTTCATTTATAGGAATAATTTCCATCCTTCCGATCGAATATTTTTTTAGTGCAAAACGAAGTGTTTTATATTATTTAAGCAGTCAATTTTTCTTGCACTTTCAATACAATGGTTGGTTCATTTTTGGAATTCTATCCTTATTTTTTAGAATGATTGAAAATTATGGAATAGAGATCAATACCCATAAATTCAGGCTATTTAAATGGATGACTTTTTCTGCTGTACTAATAACTTATTTTCTTAATATTTACTGGGGCTATCCAGGTTATTTAGTATTTCTATGGATAGCATCAGTAGCAGGAGGAGGAATACAGTTTTTTGCTTTATTATTTATAAGAAAAGATATCTCTAAAATTTTTGGACAATTAAAACCGCATTTAAATCCGATTACAATTATTTTATTTAAAATTTCATACATTTCATTTATTATTAAACTGATCTTGCAAGTAATTATATTTTATCCCCCACTTGCGAATATTGCATTAACAATCAGAAATTACACAATTGCTTATTTCCATCTGGTATTTCTCTGTATAGCAAGCGTTTTTCTTATTGCATGGAAGATCCAGTACAAACAGTTTAGTGTAATAGAAAAAAAATCCAACATCGGAATATATGTTTTCAGCATATCTCTTTTATTACTAGAGTTTGTGCTTTTTTTGCAGGGAACACTTTTATGGATGGGAATGGGCTTTTTTCCATTCTATTATGAACTAATCTTTTTAATCACATTAGCACTACCGATTGGCATAATATTAATCATTTTTCAGAATAAGAATCTTTCTTATTTTGGCGTTTCAAAGGATAATTTAATTAAACAAAACACAAAACATGTTAACCAACACTTGTAAAACCGCAATTAAGGCTGTAGTTTATCTCGCATCAAAACATAAGGATGATGAGAAAATTGCGATTAAAGAAATTTCCGAACACATTGATGGTAGTATTCATACCATAGGAAAAGTATTGCAAATTCTTGTACGACAAGGAGTAATAAACAGTGTAAAAGGGCCATCCGGTGGATTTTTTTTAAATGAAAGGCAATTAAGTCAGCCTATTATAAGGGTTATTGAATCTGTTGATGGATTACAGGTTTTTGATCAATGTGGTTTAGGTTTAGCAAATTGCTCCGGAGATCATCCTTGTCCGATACATAAACAATACGGAAAACCAAGAGATATGATAAAAAAAATATTTACAGATACTAAAATTTCGGATCTATGTAATCCGTTAAATAAAGGAATTACTTTTTTAGTGAAATAAGAATAATAGTATTAAACTATTTTTGGAGCAGGGGTTCCGCTCTCTGAAAAACAGCTACAGCAAAATTACGGGACATTTTGATTTGAATTAAAATTTTACAAAACGAGGATAAATTATCCTCGTTTTTGTTTTATCTTTTTCTGTTAAAAAAAATCCCCTCAAGCTGTTTTTTTGAGAGGATTCAAAGACGCTGTTTAAATTTTATAAAAAAATCTAATCACGGTATTTTTAACAATTCTGTTACTTAATACGGATGTATCCAAGGATTATTACTAACAACAGGCTGAATACTCATTACCGGTATTTTTGAGTGATTAACAATTTGTTGAGCATAGGTTCCCATAAAACGTCCGGTTATATTTTCATCCTGATCAGTCATAATTACAATCAGATCAGCATTTACAGAATTTGAATAATCAAGTGTCATTTTTGCCTGATTATTTCCATTTAAAGTTTTTCGGGTACTTTCCAAACCACATTTTTTTATATACTCTTCAATCTGATCTAATTTTATGTCAAACTTTTTAAGATCCGATTCATCTGTTGAATCAGCTAATCCAACAATATGAATTTTTGAAACAAAATGTTTTGCTAAAACTATCGCATGATTTACTTTTTGACGGGAATGAGTAGAATCATCTATTGGTAATAGAATATTCTTATAACCAACTCGTTCAGTATTGGCTTGAACTGACAATACCGGACAATCAGAAAGTGTTACCACTTTAAATGTATTACTTCCAATAAAAAACTCCGCAACACCTGAAATACCATGTGTTCCCATCACAACCAAATCAATTTTATGTTCTTCTGTAATAGTTAGGATTTCATTAAAAATGTTTCCATCAGTAGTGATACATGTTGATTTTATACCATATTTTGAACGAATGGTCTCCGCTAATTCTTCTAATTTCTTTTCCAATATATTTTTAAAATCTTCCGGTGGAGTAATACGAATTTCAGGTTGAATGATGCTGAACTGTTCCCATATCCTTTCCACAACATGCAAAAGCACAAGATCCGCCTTAAATAATTGAGCTGTAAAAGCGGCATGCTCAATGGCAAGCATAGATGTTTCTGAAAAATCAATTGGTATTAAAATTTTTTGAATCTGGAATGGTTTCATATTTCTATCTATTGGGTTTTAATTAATATGTAATTAGAAAAGTATTTTATCTTTTTTTATTGGCTGATTGAATCATTTTTTTTGAATACTTTTGTTTCAATATACGCAAATTTAAGCTATTTATTTACTATGACAAATTTAAAAAAACATCCTTTAAATAGACAAAAATAATATGAATACACCAATTCCAGAAACAGAATTAATCCTAAATGGTAACGGAAGTGTTTACCATTTACAGCTTTTACCTGAACATATTGCTGAAAATATTATAATTGTTGGCGACCAGGGTCGTGTTGAAACGGTCTCCAATTATTTTGACACCGTTGATTTCAAGGTCCAAAACCGTGAATTTGTTACTCATACAGGAACATTCAATGGTAAACGTGTAATGGTAGTATCCTCCGGTATTGGTACCGATAATATTGATATTTTAATAAACGAGCTGGATGCAGCTGTAAACATTGATCTTACTACACGTATTATTAAAAAGGAACATAAAAAGCTTAATATTGTTCGTATCGGGACTTCAGGAGCTTTGCAAAAAGATATCCTTGTTGATAGTTTTGTTGTTTCATCCCATGGTTTGGGTTTTGACGGATTACTTAATTATTATCTGAATATGCCTTTTGTAAATGAAGATGAAATTTCCGAAGGATTTATTGAACAAACAAACTGGAATAAAAACCTGCCTTATCCATATGCAGTAAAGGGTTCTGAGATGCTGATAAACAAGATCGGGTTTGATCTTATTAAGGGCATAACTGCCACAGCTCCAGGATTTTATGGTCCGCAGGGACGAAAATTAAGACTTACTCCCTGGGTGGAAGATTTTAATCAACAATTAACCGATTTTAAATTCAAGGAAAACCGTATTACAAACTTCGAAATGGAGACCTCTGCACTCTATGGTTTAGGCAAACTTCTTGGCCACGAAACCTGCACTGTTTGTGCAATTATAGCCAACCGGGTAGCCAAACAATATTCCAAAAATTATCATGTAGCAGTGGAGAAATTAATACAGCTGGTTTTGGAGAGATTAACAAAGTAAGGTTGAAATCTTATTTGAGCTGTCAACAAATAACTAAAACAGCTAATCTATTTTTGTGCAAATAGTTTTCCGGAATATGAATAATAAGGAAATTAATGCGCTCATCAGTTTACTGGACGACCCCGATGAAACGGTATTTAATCAGGTAAGCATGAAATTTTTGTCATTAGGGCAAGAAGTAATTCCCGTTCTGGAAGATGCTTGGGAACATTCCTTTGATACATTGATCCAAAATCGTATCGAGAATATTATTCATCAGATCCAGTTCGATCTTATTAAAGCAGCACTAAGAGATTGGTCGCATCCCGAAAAACAAAATCTATTAGAAGGTGCATTACTTATTGCCCGATATCAATATCCCGATATTGATATTGCTAAAGTAAAAAAGCAAATTGATCAGATAAAACAAGATGTGTGGCTGGAGTTGAATGAAAATTTAACAGGTCTGGAAAAAGTAAAGATCATTAACCATATTTTATTTGATGTACATAATTTTAGTGGAAACACAACTAATTATCATGCTCCACAAAATTCATATATTAATAATGTATTAGAAAGCAAAAAAGGTAATCCGCTTTTATTATCCATCATTTATACCATCGTTGCACAAAATCTTGATATACCTATTTATGGAGTAAATCTCCCTGAACATTTCATTTTATGTTATGCGGATGTGGAACACATGGGAGTGCCAACTACCAAAGGAAATGAAGGAAGTAATGTTTTATTCTATATCAATCCATTCAGTAAAGGGGCCGTATTCGGACAAAAAGAAATTGATGCCTTTTTACATCAATTAAAACTGGAACCATTAGCTATGTTTTATGAACCTTGCTCCAATCTGGAGATCATTAAACGATTGCTGCGCAACCTGATTGCTTCCTACGAAAAGCTTGGTTATCCTGATAAAAGCAAGGAGTTAAAAGGGTTGTTGGATTCGTTGGTTTAAGTATATTGGTAATATTATTTCTTTTTCTGATCCTCCAAAAGTGTTATGATTTTTTTCAGGTAAGCAACTTCATTTCTCAAAACTTCATTTTGTTGTTCTGCTAATTTAAGTTGATGGCTAATGGTATTGTATAAAGGCTTTTCGTCTTTTACCGCCAAAGGTAAAACACCTTCCTTTTTATATGTTTTTTGTTCCGAATAAAGTGAAAAAAAATCAATATGAAGAATAAGCCCTATTTTATTTAACAAAGCTGTATCTACACTTTCACGTTCAAAAATATCATACACCACATTGCGGCTTCTGTTAATTTTTTTAGCGAAAGAACTTACGGAAATTCCTTGTTTGTATAGTTCTTCTTTTATTATTGCTCCTATGTGAATACTCATGATAGGGCACAAAGGTAGTAGCACAAGAAAAAACAATTCAACAAGATTGCACTATATTATAGGTCATTATGTAACATATAATTTGGCAGTATTGCAAATTATTCTATATTTGTCAGGAATATCCACACAAAATGTTTTTGAAACAAACATTAAATTCAACTGTTTTTCTTATTGATGATAATGAAATAGATAATTTCATTCATCATCGTGTTTTGAAAAATTTTTCCGACTCACTTGAAGTACTGATCTTTTCAAGTGGATCAGATGCATTGGAACAACTCAGAAAAAACAGGATATTACCTCAATTCATTTTTTTGAACCTTCATTTACCTCAAAATAGCGGATTGAAATTTTTGGATGCATTTGAAAAAATGGATATCGAAAAAAAACAGACATCCATCTATATTCTTTCAACTATGTTGTTTCCATGCGATATGGAAAATTTAAAAAATAATACCAATTACTCCGGGTATATTCAAAAGCCATTGACCGCTGAAAAATTAATTTCAGCCTTAGATAAAAACGGGTAAAAATTTACTTTGCGCTACTTCAAATTATTATATATTTGTTATGAGCATCATTGTGTTTAAAGGTTTTATTTACTACTTTTAATGTGTTACTATTATTTTAAAATAATGACATTGTAACTTTTAAAAGATGAGAAACAAAAAAATTATATTCCCAAAATTATCATTTGTTTTATTATTTGTGATTTTATACTCTGGTTTATTTTCGCAAATAAATGTTTACAAGCCATTTCCATTATCATACGGAAGTTGGATTATATACGAACGTGGACCTTTCGATTTTAGCTCAACAGTTATTGATACATGGATATTATACGAAACAAATGGTGATACCATTATTGGCAGTCAAACTTATAAAAAGGTTATTACCGCAAATTCAATTGGACTCCCTTCAATGGTTAACGGCATAATGACGATTCCATTTGGTCCAAGAACTTTTGGATTTGCTTATAGAAATAATATTCCAAATAAAAAAGTGTTCATTTATACAAATATTGCAGGGCAATTCGTTGATACACTATGGTATGATTTTAATTTAACAATTGGTGATACATTAAAAAAAACGTATTCATTAGATGTAAACAGTTCCAATTTTAGTAGCTCACTTTATTCTGACAGAAGAATTGTAACCTCAATTGATAGTTTGTTAGTTTGTGGTATTTATCATAAAATATTTCATTTTGGTTGTGGAGAATTTTCAACCGATTTAACCGAAGGTATTGGTTTTACGGACAACTTCCTAAACACATCTTTTTTATGTCCATTTGAACCTCTATATATTTATGATACTCGATTTTCCTGCTCTTTAACCTCTATAAAAAATGAACCAGTTGCAATTCAAAATCAAATAGAAGTATTTCCAAATCCGGTTATCAAGACGTTACAAATAAATTATACTAATCAAAATATAGTTTTTCCGCTGAACTATTTCATTGTAGATTGTTTAGGAAAACTTATAAGTAGAGGTACATATACCGAAAATGCAAACATTGATGTTCGCACATTAAAAAAAGGAATCTACTTTTTATCGCTAAAGGACAAGCAAGGCAATTTATTTCAAAGCAAATTTGTGAAAGAGTAATTTATTCGCAAACTATTTTAAGATCTTCCTAATCGTTCTAAAAATAATTTTAAAATCAGTGGCAATGCCTTGTTCAGCAATATATTTTAAATTGAGTTTTAATTTGGCAGGCATTATTTCATTAATATAAACCGCTTCCGGATCTTCTGCTTTTCCTAACAATTCATTTTCATTGCTGTATTCAATACTTGCATAATCAGTAATTCCTGGCTTTAGAGATAGAACTTTTTTTTGTTCTTCATTATACATATCCACATATTTGCGCACTTCCGGTCGTGGACCAACCAAACTCATGTCTCCCAACAAAACATTTATCAATTGCGGTAATTCATCAATTTTATATTTCCGGATAAAATACCCCATGCGCGTTATGCGGCTATCTCGTCCGCCAACAGTGAGCAATCCTTTCTTATCAGAATCTGTTCGCATGGAGCGAAATTTGAAAAGATAAAAATCAGTGTTCCCCTTCCCTACTCTTATCTGTTTGTAAAAAATCCCACCCGGAGAATCAATTACAATCAGCAAAGTAATAATGATAAAAAATGGGAGAAGGATGATTAATCCAATAACTGAAAAAAATATGTCGAATAATCGTTTTAGCATTTTACTTTTTTAGCCGCGAAGACGCAAAGGCGCTAAGCGAAAATTTATTATTTAATTTATATGAATTTACTCTCAAGGTTATAGCCTTTCTCCAATTTGATCCAATACTGTATTATTTAAAAAAAACTTTGCGTCTTTGAGCCTTAGCGGCAAAAAATCAAGTAATAATTTTTTCAACTGATCTCACTACTGCATCAATAACCGTATCTATCATTTCGTCCGTCAGATCATAAAATACCGGCAATGAAATTTCCCGCGAATAATTATCAAATGTTACCGGATAATTTTTAATATCGAATCCTAATTTTTTATAAAAACTCATCATCGGTAAAGGAATAAAATGAACATTAACAGAAACATCACAATCAAATATTTCCTTGATAATAGCATCACGCTGAGTTTCTGTAATTCCTTTTATACGTAATGGATACAAATGATAACAAGTATTGATTTCTGGTTTTAATTTTTCGGATCCGGAAGTTAAAACCGGTACTTGTGCCCAGGCATAGTTTGAAAAAGCTTCTGAATAGGTTTCGCAAATATGTTTTCGTTTTAATAAAATAGTGTTATCATACCTTTCTAATTCCACCAATCCAATCGCTGCTGAAAGATCCGTCATATTGCATTTGTAACCTGCCTCCACAATATCATAACGCCAATTTCCTTTTTGTGTTTTTGCGAGTGCATCCTTATCCTGTCCGTGCAATGTTTTTACACAAAGTAATTTATAGATCTCTTCATTGTCAAATGGAGCAGGTAAATTTAAAGCCACTGAACCTCCTTCAGAGGTGGTTAGATTTTTTACCGCATGAAACGAAAACACAGAAATATCGGTAAGGGAACCAGCCCTTTTTCCTTTGTACCAGGCACCAAAAGAGTGTGCGGAATCGGACAAGACTAAAATTCTACCCAGTTGTTTTTGTTCATTCGTAGAAGCAACAAATTTTTCTTTATACTTTACTACTAGTTTATTTATCGAATCATAATCACAAGGATAACCACCAAAATCAACAGGCATAATTACTTTTGTTTTAGAAGTTATTGCCTTTTCGATAGTTGCAACTGAAATATTAAAATCATCCGGATTTACGTCTACAAAAACAGGAGTAGCACCACAATGCATAACAACGTTGGCTGTGGCAGAATACGTATAGGCAGGAAGAATAACTTCATCGCCTTCTTTTACACCATACCAGCGTAAGATGATTTCTAGTCCGGCAGTTGCGCTATTCAAACAGAGAGTAGCTTTATTTCCACAATATTTTGTAAGTTCTTTTTCAAATAATTTCGTACGCGGGCCAGTTGTTATCCAGCCCGACTGAAGTACTTTTGTAACTTCATCAATTATTTTCTGGTCAATATGTGGTGGTGAAAATGGGATCATTTTTTTGTTAGTTGTTAGTTGTTAGTGCTGGTTGTTAGTTGAATTAAAACACAATAAAGAATTAAAAAATGCATAAAACATCACTCCTGCCTGAGTTTCAAGCATTGATTCGGGTAAATAATTAAAAATAATTATCAATAAAAAAAATATAATCATCAGATTCTTATCTTTAATAGCTTGAACTAAAGGAAAAAATAAATTTGCAAGCAATGTAATAAAACCAATTATTCCCAGTGAAATGAATACCTGATAAAATTCGTTATGTGCATTTAACTTATGTTCTATCGCGCCAGTCATTCCTCTTTTTGCATATTCTTCCAGAAGCACATCCTTGGCATCGCCTGTACCAACACCAATAATAGGATGGTCCCTGATTATTTCATTTGCAGTTTTCCAAATAAGCATCCGTACCTCAGAACTTTCATCACTTGTTTTTTTGATTTCATTTTTTGTAAGTGCGGCAATTGCAAAAGAAACACGATGTTCAATAGCAGGAATATAGACGGAGGAAAATAGTATTGCAGAAATAAATATCACGATTGCAAATGCACCTAAAAGATATTTTTTTGATAATGTTATATAATAAATTCCAAAACTAAAAAACAGGATCAACATGGAAATCATTCCCATTTTTGAAGACAATAACACATTGATAATGAAAAAGAAAACAATTAGAATCCAACTATACAAAGGCTTTAAATTAGCGCGCACTCCCCCTTTTCCAAAAAGACCTAAAAGTATCCAAACAAGAAGAAAGTTAATATACATCGAAAGATAACTTGGATGGATCAGAAAAGAAAATGCTTCATAAAAAAAATCATTCTCCCCTTTCGTAGCAAATAAAAACGTTGCTCTTGAAAGCATCGCTATTGATGCTATAATGGCGGCAACACAAAAAACTTTAAGAATTTGATTTATCAGATCAACTTTCAATGGTCGTGAACAGAAGATAATCGGGAAAATAAAAATAGAAAATTTCACTTCAAGGTCAAACAATCCGGATGGTAGATTAGCAGTATAGATCATCCCTATTAAGTGTATAAAATAAAGTAGTTCAAAAAGCCAAAACCATTTGTTTCGAACCAAAACAGCAAATTTGTTTTTGAAGTCTCCTTCAATCAACCAATTCAGAAGCATTAATGCAATAAAAACGGGAGTTAATCTTGCAAAAGGAAGTGTAAAAGCAATCAGAAGTGCCAAAATAAATTGTGCTTTAGTATGGAGCTCCTGTTTTGTCATTCTTATTTATTTTGATTTAAGAATTCCCAAAAATTATTGGCAATCCTATCGCGAGTAAATTTTTTCTCTACATATTTATAACCATTCTCTCCTAATTGATCTAATTCATTTCTATTAGTAAACAAGTCAATTGTTTTACTAACCAGATCGCTAGCATCCTCCGGAATAAAGGCTAAACCGCACTTCCCTTCATCGATAAACAGATCTTTTGCCTCACCTTCAACTCCTAACAAAATAGGCTTTTTCATTGCCAGATTTTCAAATATCTTTGAAGGAATAGCTCCTTTGAATAGATCCAATCGTTTTAGCGGGATAACAGCAACATCAATTGCGGAAACAATTGAAGGCATTTCTTTTTTTGTTACAGCATCAAAAAAGAATACATTTTCAGTTTTCAATGTTTGTTTCAATAGTTGCAATTTCTCTTTTTCTGGTCCACTGCCTAACAAAACAAATTTTATATTCGAATGATCCTTTAATTTCACTGCAGCATGAATAATTACTTCTAATCCTTGCGCATGACCGATAATACCGGCATATAATAAAATAAAATCGTCCTTTGAAAAATTATTTTCTTTTCTCCAATTTGTTACTACAGTATCTGAATTATAATAATTCAAATCCACCCCATTGGGCAACCAGTATACTTTTTTATCTGAAAAACGACTAGAAATATTTTTACAAATTCCTTGAGTTTGTCCGGTTATCAGATCAGACTTTCGGTATAAAAATTCTTCCAATCTGGTTGCAGATCTTAAAAAGAATTTATTGGTTACCAATCCCAATTTTTCAGCGCTTTCAGGCCATAGATCGGATACATTAAAGATCAATTTTGCTCCTTTTATTTTCTTTAAAAAATAAGCTGTCATTCCCAAAAACAAAGGAGGGCTTTCACAAATGATATAATCAAACTTTCCAAGTTTAAACATTCCAATCCAGGCAGATGTTTTTACGAAAGAAAAATAATTAACTAGGCGTTTTAATATTCCTTTGCTCTTGCTCACATAGATCCATGAACGATGAACATTCAAACCCTCCATTTTTTCAAACTTATAAAATTTACCCTGATATTCTTTATGGATCTCCATTTGAGGATAATTGGGCATTGCTGTAAGAATAGTTACTTCTGCTCCTTTTTGTTTTAAACGAACAGCCAACTCAAACAATCGATTTTGAGGTGCACCTACTTCGGGAGGAAAATATTGAGTAAGTATTAAAATTTTCACACTAAATTAATTTTTGAAAATGAATTAATTTTTTGCCCTATTTCAGAAGTGAAGCTGGAAGAAATATGGGAATTACTTCCTACCATTGTTCCGATAGACAAATGAACATTTGCTCCTATTTTACAATCATGATCAATTACAGTTCCAACATTAACTATGGTATTATGTTCTACCAAAGATGACACATTAATAACCGTATTAGCCAGAACAACACAACCTTCTGCTATGGATACATCTGATCCTATAACAGCTGTCGGATGAATAATGACTGATGGTTCCAATACCAATTTTGCTTCCTCAAATATTTTTTCTCTGATTGAATTATTGCCGATGGCAACAACAAAATAATCAGCAAATTTTCTAAGTATGCTGATATCTTTTTGCGAAGCAACTACTTTGAAATTATTAGCAACAACTTCACCCACACTTATGGATAGGTCAACAAAACCTGCAACCTCATATTTGTTTTGTGCAATGATTGCATCACAAACAACTTTACCATGTCCGCCTGCTCCTATGATTACGATTTTAGGTTTCATTTATTTTGAATTAATGATTCGTATTTGATTTCCACCTGTTTCATGTTATTCTCCCATACACCGGCATTTTCTATAATTATCTTATTTAATTTTTGAGCTTCAATCTGTAACTCATTATAATTAGTATAAGCAAACAATATTCTTTCAGCTAAGGTATCAACATCATTTATTTCTACAAAAAAACCATTTTCATTATTCCTGATCCACTGTGTGTTTGCAGGAATATTAGTGCCTATACAAAACGCGCCACAAGCCATTGCTTCAGCAAGGGATAACGCATTCCCATCAGATAAAGATACGGTAACAAATATATTGGTTTGATTTAGTATCTCAACTATTTTACTTTGTGTTACTTTTCCGTAAAATGTAGTGATTTTATTTAAACCTAAGTTTTCAACCAAGTGTTCCAGATCGCTTTGTAAGGAACCGGTTCCTACTATATTAAATTTCAAATCAGGTATGAGATCCTTTATTTTAGCGACAGCTTTTATCAAATGTGGTAAATTATATACTTCCTCCAGATTTCGTGTGCTTGTAATAATAAAGCTACCGGAACTCTCTTTTCTATTCTTGGAGTTAAATACATTCGTATCAATACCAAATGGAATAACACTTACCTTTTTCATATTAGCTCCGATTTTACGAACGGCATCAGACATGTGTGGGGCAAGTGTATTGACCCAGTCAGTACGTGAAAATGCAAATTTAAGCAACATCTTGTATAAGAGGGACTTTTGTCCGCTGATCAAAACATCGGTACCGTAGGTTGTGATGACATATGGATGGTAGTTACACAAAGCTCCTGTAATACCATAACTTGTTGCATAGTGCGCATGAAAAATATCCGGCTGAATTTGTTTTAACAATGCTTTTATTTTTCGATATTTTAAAAGCACTTTCCAATTACCTCCTGCAACTGCAATATTACCGATGTCAACAAAATGAGTAACAGTTCCATTTATCGAAACGTTTTTGAATGAAATTAAATGAACCTCATGCCCTTTTGATACGAAATAATTGCACCAACGAACAGTGTGAATGCTTGAACTATCTGCAAAAAAGCAAATTTTCATTTTAGTAAATTATTTTTTTTATAATGATCAATCGTATTCTGTAATCCCTTTTCCAGCCCATTAGGATATGCAAAAAAAGTTTTTAATTTTTCATCTGAATAAATAACCTGATTTGAAATGGCATTTAATTTTTTAAAGTTAACTATATCCGCACATTTGATAATAAGTTGGGGAAAAGAATAGTTTTTTAATTTCTTACCAAGGTGTACATTAATGATCGCGATAAATTTTTGAAAATTTTCTGACGACCCAATATTAATTATTCCTCTTTGCTTCTCATCATCGATCAACTGAATGATTAAAGAAGTCAGATCTTTTACATACACATAATTAACCCTTGCTGCTGAGGTTCCGAAAACCAATTTCCCAGAGTTAATGTATGAAATTAAGTTGAGCAATGCATTAAAGGGATGATGTTCTCCAAACACATTTGTTGGTCGGATAATATCTAATTTAAAATTATTTGTTTCGGAAGCTTCTATCAGTAATCTTTCCGATTCCAGTTTAGTTCGTTCATATTCGTTTTTAGGTTCGCATTTACTATTCTCATCAATGATCACCGGTATGGCACTGTATTGCATTCCAACCACACCAACACTGCTTAAATGAATGATCTTAGAAACCTTATTTACTTTTGCAGCAGCAATTAAATTTTCTATTCCTTTTATATTTGTTTCCGCCAGCAAATCTGAATTCCTTACTTCAGCAGCTATGTTTACGATGGTATCTATATTCCGGAAAGCACTTTTTAAGGATTCATAATTAGAAAGGTCTGCCACAACAACTTCACAATTTCCTATATCAACTCGTAACTTTTTTGAGGTGTCACGAGTAATGAATCGAATAGTATGTTTGGTTGGCAACAGATCTTCCAACAAATGTTGCCCAACAAAACCGGTTGCACCTGTAATTACAACTTTTTTCATTCCACTTTTTTATTTTTAATAAACAATGTTGAAACAAAAATTATTAAAGTCGGAATAATTAACGCTTCAAATATCAATGCTTTATAAGCTTCAGGTCCGCTTCTGACAATGGAAGGTATTTGTGCTGTAAATGCGGAAAGCCCAATAATAAAAAATAACTTCATGAATTTATTCTTCACTTTAAACAATGTATTTTTTTTGTTATAGAACCAAGCCCAAAGATATCCTAATAAAGAAGCTCCTGCAATAATACCCGCCAAACCGAAATTTAGAAACCAGCCTGTTGCATGATGTATTGTATAACCCTGACCAGGAGCAGCATTCACGTATTTAACATAATATTCATAGATGGTTTCGGGTCTGTTTGGTAAAAGTATTCGCGGAACTAAGGAGTAAACAAAGCTATAGATACTTGAACCATATGTGAATGGTATATGATGAGATAAAGCACCGTACATGGAGAAATTGGCACAGAACATTTCATTGCTAAATAAAAATGCCAATGCGGAATTTTTCACTGAAAATTCTGTATACTGAATATCCATATCTAAGTGTAGTTCTAATCCTGATGTATCAAAATAATTACATAACCATACAGGGGAATAAGCACGCAATCCATCATTAAAGAGCATTGGAGTAAAAACAATGAATACTAAAATCAGAATAGATCTCCATTTTACTTTTCCTGCTACGTTGCTGTAATAAAACAAAGCACCAAAAATTCCCGCAAAAAATATCTCCCGCTTATTTCCTAACAACAACAAATATCCTTCAACAAAAAACACACAGAAAATATATAAAAAAAGATTCCTTTTTGATTTTTCACTGTTAATGTATTTTCCGTCTTTTCCACTAATAAAGCTAATCAGTCCAATATACAAAGCTATTACGATACAAAAATTTATTAGCTGATGGAGCGTAAAAAAATGGCCAGGCTGATGTCTTGTTACCACATAGATTGATTCTTCAAACTTGGCAGCAGTTAAGATCTCTTTCCAAACCATTCCACAACTGATAATTACTCCGGCAATGCATCCAATAATAAGTATAGTGTCATTAATAAAAACAGGAGTGATTTTATTTATTTCTTTGTTATCAGAACGCTTTGTGAAATATAAGACACATACTTGAATCACAACTATAAAAATGCCATAATATACAATGGAAAGAATAAAATTATTATCCAAAACTACCTGAAACAATCTTTTAAAGAAGTGATAATAATGCAGCCCCCATTCTTTTCCTATCTGATCATTTAACCCATCGATGACAATGAACCAGGATCCTAAAAATGTCCAATAATATAGCAAAGCTATTCCTAACACAAAGGCAGGTTCCTTCGTTTTAATCCATATTTTGTATGTCAGAAATATAATTAGTAACGTAAACACAAGTAAAAAGGAATAGTAGATCATATTAGCTCAGGGTATTTTTTTTAAATATTTTATTGTTTTCCAAATATGTTAAAACGCCTAATAAAGTGATGGAAAGTACAAATGAAATCAATATAAAATAATAACTAAACCCCAGCAATTTATTAGAAAAAACTAATGTAACAAATATCATAAAAGAGATAAAAATATTTCGCGTATTTACAGCCTTAACATGATAAGCATCTAATATACTTCTTAAAGAAATATAAACAGCATATCCAACACAAGCCGGCATAATGATCCTTACAACCATAATCAGATCGGCATACTCACCATTCATATAAATAGAAATGAGTGGGCGGGCAAACAACTCAATTATAATCAGGCCCAAGGAAGAAACTACAAGTGTTAATATAAATATCTCTTTTGAATATTTTTTTAGTGAAACGAAATCTTTATTCGCAATTGCCTTACTTGCTTGCGGTAAGAGCAACAAACATATTGGTCCGAATGCTGCTCCAATCATATTTAATAATGAAATAGCAAAGGCGACATTTCCTGCAGAATTCAGATTATCATCAACTAAATGAGCCACAAAATAAGTTGGCAAAGCCAAAAACCCTCCTAACGCAACATCTCCGGGAACTCTTTGTAAACCATAAGTAAGTAATTCTTTTGCAGAAACAAGGAAATTTTCTTTTTCCGGTTTCATATTTATTACAATATAAAAAAAGAAAAGTAATGAAATTCCAACCCAGGTAATACCAGTAAGTAATAATACCTGATAAATATTGGAACTGAATGCAAAGATTCCCATTGGAACTATTCCTAAATTTATCAGTTGCATTAAATTAGCATTGTTCATTCGCATTTCACCTCGAAAATAGGAATAACAAAGCGAGTGGAAAACCATTCCACATAACATTATTAAAAGAGGAAACATTAAATTGTTATACGATTCACTTCCAAAAAAAAGAAAGGATAGCGTTTTATCAAACATTATAAAAACTACAGACACCAATAGAAGAGCTATTGACAGGATCAAAAATGAGGAATAAAAATAGGCTGATATTTTTTTTTTTTGATTATTTGCTGCTGCTATTGCAATGTATCTCGGCAATCCTACACCAATTCCCATTATAAGCAATGGCTGAATAAATGAAAGTGTTCTCCGGCAAATAGAATATTCATTAAATCCGTCTTTTCCAAAGGAGCCGGTTGCCAACTTATAAACTAAAATACCGCTTATTAAAACAGCAAATTCTGTAATATACGTGAGTATATAATGCTTTGAGAAAAATATGCTATTTTTCATTCTTGTATTTAAAAGTTAAGCTGAGCCAACCTGTATTAAATGTTTTAAAAACGTATTATGTTGACAAAAAAACATTTAAAACTGTCATAAATACAATTTTTATTTAGCAAAATTTATAGCTCTTGTTTCTCTTATCACCGTCACTTTTACTTGTCCGGGATAGGTCATTTCGGTTTGAATACGTTGTGAAATATCAAAAGAAAGTGTTTCTGCTTCCTTGTCTGTTATTTTATCACTTGATACCAATACACGTAATTCGCGTCCTGCCTGTATCGCATAGGTTTTATCAACTCCCGGATAAGATAATGCCAATGCTTCCAGATCCTTTAATCGTTTAATATATTGCTCCACCACTTCACGTCTTGCACCCGGACGAGCACCACTGATGGCATCACATACCTGAACAATCGGTGAAATTAATGTGGTCATTTCGATCTCATCGTGATGGGCACCAATCGCATTACATACTTCCGGTTTCTCCTTATATTTTTCAGCCAGTTGCATTCCTAAAATAGCATGAGGGACTTCCGGAGAATCATCAGGCACTTTACCGATATCATGTAATAATCCGGCACGTTTGGCCACTTTTACATTCAATCCTAATTCAGCAGCCATGGTAGCACAAAGATTTGCTACTTCGCGGGAGTGTTGTAATAAATTCTGTCCGTAAGATGAACGGTATTTCATACGACCCACCATACGGATCAATTCAGGATGTAAACCGTGAATTCCTAAGTCAATAGCAGTACGTTTACCAATCTCAATAATTTCTTCTTCAATTTGTTTCTTTACTTTCTCCACAACTTCTTCGATACGGGCAGGATGGATACGACCATCTGTTACCAGTTGATGTAAGGATAAACGGGCTATTTCCCTGCGTACAGGATCAAAACCCGATAAAATAATTGCCTCAGGAGTATCATCTACAATAATTTCGATTCCTGTTGCAGCTTCCAAGGCACGGATGTTACGACCTTCACGACCAATGATACGACCTTTGATCTCATCATTTTCGATATTAAATACAGAAACTGAATTTTCGATCGCATGCTCGGTAGCAACCCGCTGAATGGTTTGGATCACCACCTTTTTCGCTTCTTTATTTGCTGATATTTTTGCTTCTTCAACAATGTCTTTAATGTGCGACATTGCTTCGGTCTTCGCTTCTGCCTTCAGAGATTCAACCAATTGAGATTTTGCTTCTTCGGCTTTCATGCCGCTCAATGTTTCCAATTGTTCCACCTGTCTGCGATGAAATTTATCTACTTCCTGTTGCTTTGAATTAACCAATTCTAATTGATGGGTTAAGTTACTACGCAAAGTATCTAACTCTACATCTTTACGTTGAACCTGCTCCTGCTTTTGAGAAAGCGACTGTTCTTTTTGTTTGATACGGTTTTCAGACATAAGTACCGCCTGATTTTTTTCAGTAATCACTTTTTCATGCTCTGCTTTTAGCTGCAAAAATTTTTCTTTTGCTTGTAAGATCTTGTCTTTTTTTATCACTTCTGCCTCCGCTTCAGCATCTTTTACGATACTATTGGCTTTTCCTTCGTTGGCTTTTTTGATAAATAAAAATGTGACAAGGGCTCCCAAACCTATTCCTAGCAAAGCTGACCCTGCAATAATTATTATTTCGTTCATAATTTTTTTGTTAAATTGTTGATATTAAAAAATTCCCACACCACCTGAATTTCAGGCCAAAGTAATTCTTTGAGGGACACTATTAATTTAGTGAAGGAAGTTTTTGTTTACAAATGGGTGTTAACAAATGTAAACTACGAAGGATTGCTCTCTTTTTGAAGGTAATCGGAAACAAATAAATCGAGTTGGTTAATTTCTTTTTCCAGCTCCGGCTCTTTTTTAGGAGTATTTTGTTGAGAAGTCAACAAATTCAGTGCACTCATCGCCAATAGATCCTGCTTATCACGTACTGAATAGTTTTGCTCAAATTCTTTCACTTTTTCATTAATCATATTTGCTGCCTGCAACACATGACTCTCATCTTCCTTTTTAATGGTTAATGGGTAAGTGCGACCGGCAATTAATATTTTTAATGATACTTCAGCCATATTTATAGTTTCAAGTTATAAGGTTTAAAGTCAAAAGTTTAGTTGATTCCAACATTACACTTTCAAACTTTAGACTTTTAACTATTTTTATTACTTCAAGAGAACAATGCAATTGTCAATTTCCTGCACTAGTTCATTGATCTTTAATTTGGTATCTGTAATTATTTTATTTTGTTCTTCGTTATTGGTATTTACTAATTCTTTGTTTTTCCCCTGTAAAGATTCTATTGTAACTTTTTGTTCCTCAATGGTTTTCAGCAAATTACCATTTTCAGAATTAAGTTGTTCATTATCTTTTTTAAGCTGTTGATGCAAATTTACTAATTTTTCAACTTTTGCTTTTAGGTCGGTTATAGTTAAAGTTAAATCGTTCATAATCAATTATTAAAATCTGGTTCTCAAGTTTTTACAAATATAGTACTCCTAAGTTGAATTGCAAAATAAATTTGAAAAACAGGTCTGAATTAAGGGATCACTTCTTCAGGCCATCGCGGTGCTATTTTTTACCTCAATCAAAAAAGAAAAAATTACGATAAATTATTTGTTGCTGAAATAATACCAACAAAGGCCTGAATTTTTCAGGAATACCCCAGCAAATTTTTCAGGAAAGCATACAAACCTTTTACCAAAATCACTTTACAGCTTCTGTTGCCGGATTTGCCTTTAAAAAATCAAGAATTCTTGTATTTATAGTATCTGCTTGGTCAAAAGTCAAAAAATGGCCTGCATCTTTTATAATACCTGTTTCAGAATGAGGTAATAACTCTTTTGCATTTTCAATACTTTTCTCATTATTAATTATGTCGTGATCACCTATTAATAATAAAACCGGCATGGAGAGAGTTTTTAATTCATCATCAGAATAAGGTGTCATTTCTAAAACAAACTTACTATACACAGCTTTTTCTGTAGCTATAAAATACTGGTCAATATAGGCCTGTTCTATTGTCTCAACATTAACTGACATTGTTTCTAACACTGCACGCAAGTTTTTTCGTTTGGGATCAATCGTATAGGTTATATTAGCCAACATTTCTGAACCCGGTTGTATCCATATAAATGTTTGAGCAGGACTTAAAAGAATAAGGTTCTTGATTCGCGATTTTTGCTGAAGTGCAATATGTATCGCCATCCAACCTCCTCTTGAAGCACCAATTAAACTAAATTTTTTAAGTTTTAGGTGATCAAATATTTCATCATACCAATTCATAATCTCCGTCATTTCTTTAACTTCCCCATTTATCTGAGATTTCCCGGGTTCGAGCAGATAGTCGATGGCATACACTCTATGATTTTTCGAAAGTGCTTTTATATTAGGATACCACATGGTTGAGCTGGCATTCATTCCGTGCAATAAAACCAGGGGTTCGCCATTTTTAGGACCACTTATAATTACATGGGCACTTCCAAAGCTTGTTTTGATATTTAGTTCACGGAAAGGTGTTTTCCATAAAGTTAAAGCTTTATTGTAAGCCTTATAATATTCAACATCTTCCTGTTTAACATCCTCAAAATATCCTCCAAACTCTTCATCTAGTTCTTTTTGTAAGTCTTTCTGAGTTTCTTCCTGTTCAGCACTAACTTTTTCTTCATTTTTTTTGTTATTTCCACAACCAGAGATAGCCAATACAATAACTAATAAGGTTAAATATTTCACACTGAATTTCATAAATTTTTAATTTGGTAGAATTAATTAAAGGTAAGCAATAAGACTTTAATGATGATAATATATTTATTGTTGAAGTATTTGCAACAATAAAATATGCTGTTCAAAATTTGAACTGCTAAATAAATTAGAGCTATAGCTTATTATTAAGAAATTATAATTTGTGTAAAATGGTTACATTTGAGTAGCGATTTAAATTTTTCGCCAATCTACATTTTCGGTTGCTGAACTAAATATCGTGTTTCTGGTTTTTAAACAAATTACAACGATATGAAATATCTTTTTTTACTCTTACTTACTGCATTTTCTTTATTAAGCTCCGCTCAACAAAAAGCAAAAATTGGTATGACCGTAAACGAGGTAATGAAACTTTACCCGAATATTAAATCAGATACAGTTGGAAATGAAATTACACTTTCAAGAACGGAGAACCTTTATGGACTTAATGATACCTGGGGATATCGGTTTAAAGAAGAGAAACTGGATTGGATCTTCTTTCATAAATATATTAAAGAAACTACTAGTAGTAATTTTAATGACTGTTTAAAAGCCACACAAAAACTGATTGAAGATTACACTAATGCCTATGGCAAGCCCGACACCACACTGATTGGTAACACCTCTTTTATTGACCCTTATGTTAAAAAACACTGGGGTTATGATGTATTAGAAGTCCGATGGCAAAATTATAATGACATGAAAATAAAAATTGAATTTACTTTTATGGGTGGGAAAGGTGAATATTATTTTCTGGTTCAAATCCATTACTTTGATAAAAATTATCCTTATTTCGATTAAAAAATAAATAATGAAAAAAATTAAATTAGGACTGATATTAGGCTTTGTTGCGGGATTAATAGATATAACCCCAATGATCATTCAAAAACTAACATGGGACGCCAATCTTTCTGCTTTAACAATGTGGACAATTGTTGGATTTTTTATATCAACTATCGATATCAAGATCCATCCAATTATAAAATGGATCTTAATTTCATTTTTAACTTTATTACCTTCTGCCATACTCATAGCTTGGAAAGAGCCATTTGCACTAATTCCCATCTCAATAATGACAATATTACTTGGCGGAGTACTTGGATTTTTATTTCATAAACTAACCGATAAAAAATAATTAATAAAAAAATTATGAATTCAATTCTCAATAGAAATCTATTTTTTGTAAAAGAACATGTTGGTATGTTCAAAGCAGCAAACAATTTTGACATACACGATCATGAAACTAAAGAAATAATAATGACCTGTAGGGAAGAAAAGCTTGGCTTCTTTACCAAACTATTTCGTTTTTCGGATTATAAAAGAATGACACCTTTTAATGTTGAAATAAAAACTGCTTCCGGAGCAAATGTATTAACTGTTAAACGTGGTGTATCCATATTCCTTTCCACAGTGGAGGTTTTAGATGAGAACGAAATGTTAGTTGGAAAATTTAAACAAAAGTTCTTTTCGATCGGAGGAAAATTTGAAGTATTAGATTCAAACGAACAAAATGTATGTACACTAAAAGGGAAATGGACCAGCTGGGATTTTAAATTTGTAAAAGATGAACTAGAATTTGCTCATGTAAGTAAAAAGTGGGCAGGAATTGGAAAGGAATTATTTACTTCTGCAGATAATTACATGCTTGAAATTGATGCAAGTGTTCCTAAAAATGATCCTAAAAGATTACTTATCCTTGCTGCTGTAATGTGTATTGATATGGTTTTAAAGGAATAAATTGCTATTTGGAATGAGGTGTTATTACAATCGAAGCGGAGAAACCTTGTTATTTCACAAATACAATCTTTTGAAAAAAATTACGATAAAATTTGTTGGTGAAATAACACCAACAAATGCTAGCTGCAGTTCATAGAATTTTATTTTGTGCAAAGATTTTATTCCGAAGCTGCGCGTGGGGATTGAACAAACGCGATGCCGTGTTGCTTGTGTGGAGCGATCGTTTGTTCTTGTTCTTCTCAGAAGAATTGCTTCTTTTCTTTTAAGAGAAAAGAAGGAATGTAAATTAACAGGTTTCCAACAATACGGAGGTAAAGAAAGATTCCAACCGTAGCCAATGGTTTGAAATCTTCTAATAAAGAATATCTTTGCCAAATGAAAAGGCTTCTCCTCATTTTACTTCTATTTTTTTCGATTCCACTTATTTCTCAAACAAATTATCCTATAAATTATTTTGCTTCACCTGTTAATGTCAAAATAACCTTAGCTGGAAATTTCGGTGAAATTCGTCCCAACCACTTTCATGCAGGGTTCGATATTAAAACAAATAACAAAGAAGGAATGTCGGTGTATGCCGCTGCTGATGGTTATATCTCCCGCATAAAAACAAGTCCGTATGGTTACGGGAAAGCACTCTACATTACCCATCCGAATGGCTATACATCTGTTTACGGGCATTTACTAAGCTTTGATAAAAACATTGCTGCCTACTGCAAAACCATTCAATATGCAAAAGAATCTTTTGAAATAGATACCCTCCTTCAACCAAATGCATTGCTTGTAAAAAAAGGTGATCTGATTGCTTTATCAGGAAATACCGGAGGATCTCAAGGACCACATTTACATTTTGAAATTCGGGAAACCTCAACCGAAAAACCTGTAAATCCATATTTTTTTGGATATAAAGTGGACGATACTATAAAACCAACAATTAAAGAAATTGCGATTTATCCTCTTGGAGAAACTGCAAGTATCAATGGGAAGCAAAACATAAAAAAAATAAAACCTGTTTTAACTAAAGGTAAATATGCTATCAACAAACTGGATTCGATAACAGTAAACGGTGCAATTGGGTTCGGGATAGAATGTTTTGACAAAGAAACAGGGGCAACTGGTCCGAATGGCGTTTTCTCCATTGAATTACAATCTGGCGGAAAACGAATTTATTATCATGAACTGGAAAAGTTCAGCTTCGAAAATGCAAGGTATGTGAATGCTCACATCGATTTTGCTGAAAAACAAAAGCACAACGATGTGATCCAAAAATGTTTTCTTGCAAAGAATGATCAATTAACCATCTATAAAAATATAATTAATAATGGTGTCTTAAATTTTACGGATGATTCGGTGCATTGGATTAAGTTTATTGTGAAGGATTTTGTAGGAAATTCAAGCGAGTTAATGCTGAAAGTCAGAAGTACTTCAAAAATAAAAAATACCGAAAAAGTAAAGAGCACAACTGAAATAATATTCGACTGTTTAAAAGAGAATCAATTTAAAAATGAAGAGATCCTTATTACAATTCCGGCTTTTGCATTATACGATGACTTAAAATTTATTTATTCAAAATCAGCATCACCAAAAGGAACTTACTCTAACTTAATTCATATTCAAAATGATGAAACTCCTTTACAAAAAGCATTTAGTTTAAGTATCAAAGCAATTAATTTACCCGATGCATTACAAACTAAAGCTGCCATTATTTCAATTAACAAGAAAGGAAAAAAAAATTATGAAGGCGGATCCTGTAACAATAGTTGGGTGACAACACCAACAAAAGTTTTTGGAAATTTTGCAATAATTGTTGATACCATTGCGCCAAGACTAAAATTAAATTTGAAGGATGATGGCTTAAAACCTATTGATCTGAGGATGGCCAAAGCAATTGAAATAATTGCAAAAGATGAACTTTCGGGAATAAAAAAATACCGTGCAAGCATTGATGGGAAATGGGTTTTGTGTGAATACGAACTAAAAAAGGATTTGTTATTTTTCACATTTGATGAAACAGTTTCATCAGGGATCCATACCTTCAAAATTGAAGTACGAGATGATAAAAATAATTTATCGGTACTGCAATTTACTTTCAAAAGATAGAAAGATTCCTTCTTAAAATTTCATGACACTTTATTGTTTCAGTTCGTTAGTTCAAAACTATGCACTTTCAGTTTCTGGGATTTTTTGTTGTTATCATTGCGAGCCCTCTTTGAAGAAAGGGCGCGGCAATCTCAAGCAAACATTTACTATTGGTGAGAGATTGCTTCTTCGTTCCTTCTTCGCAATGACGTTGCATAATTATCATTTGCAAAAAGAATTTCATTTCTTTTATTTAACCTTCGCATTTATAGGGTAGGGATGATTATTCTTTTCACCTAAACACTTAATTGCTTTCCATTTTTCTTTTTTATGTAAATTGAATTTTACTATTACTTTTTTTTCGATGTGAGCAATAGCATCATCAACTGAGTTGGTGTATAATAATAATTCCAGGTCCTCTTCCTTAATTGTGCCTTCAGCCACCATTAGATCAAAATGATCACTTAAATGTTTATGAAATGTTTTATCCATTAACACGACAGGAAATTTTTTAATATAATGAGTTTGTATCAGGGTCAAAGCTTCAAAAAATTCATCCAATGTTCCAAAACCACCTGGCATAACTACAAAAGCATAAGAGTATTTTGAAAGTAAAACTTTACGCACAAAAAAGTATCGAATGTTTACCCATTTATCCAGATACTTATTTGGATACTGTTCTTTAGGCAACACAATATTACAACCTACAGACCTTCCTCCCGCTTCCTTCGCTCCACGATTTGCAGCTTCCATAATCCCGGGGCCGCCACCTGTAATTACCGTAAATCCAATTTTGGCAAGCCGGGCCCCCATTTCACGGGCAAGTTTATAGGATGGATGATCTTCTTTGAAGCGTGCCGAACCGAAAACAGTAACACATGGCCCGACAAAATGTAAAACACGAAGTCCTTTCATGAATTCGAACACCACTTTTATCAAAAAATAAAATTCTTTTATTCTGGACTGAGGACCTTCCAAGAAAATACTTTCTTCCTTTGGAACTGGCTCTATTATTGAGTCTGTATTTTTTTGTTCTTCTGTTTTAAGTTCCATATCCTTGTAATCTAAAAAAAATCAATGCTAAACATAATAGGATAAATTGTCAGGATCGGTAATAAATTTGTTTTGTTAGTGTGATTTCGGTCATTGCAAATAATATTTCAACTGTAAACTTTCATAATTCATTCTCAAAAGAACATAAAGCTGTATCTTTGTAAGCCAAAACTTATGAATTTAAACAACAAAAAAATAGTAAAAAGAATACTTAAAACATTTTATGTTTTTTGTGCATTGCTTATTGTCTTTTTAATCTACTTCATTTTTGCCATCATTATCAAAGTTCCAACAATAAAGGATCACAGTCCAGAAAAAGTTGCCAGATTAAACCCTTCACCTAATTTTTATACTGTCGGGAATAACTGGTTAAAAAAAAGCGATTCAGGTTTGTGGGAAATGTATGTGGAAGGAGATGGTTTTGAAAGAGGCGTAGCTGCAGGAAAACTCACAAAAGAATTAGCCGAAAAACAAGAAATTGCTTTTGTAAGACAAATTAAATTACTTGTTCCTTCCAATAATTACCTACGGTTTTTAAAATTTTTTGTGGCTTATTTTAACCGGCACCTACCTGATCATATTCCTGAAGAATACTTGGAAGAAATATATGGCGTATCACTCTATGCTTCCGATAAATTCGATTACATGGCACCTAAATATTATCGGTTATTAAATTACCATGCTGCTCATGACATCGGGCATGCATTACAGGATAAAAATATGACGGTTGGTTGCACGTCATTTGCTGCCTGGAAAGAAAGATCAGAAAATGGAAATTTAATTGTTGCCCGTAATTTCGATTTTTATTCAGGTGATGAGTTTGCTGAAAATAAAATTGTGTGTTTTTGTAAACCCAAGACAGGCTACAAATTTGCCTATATCACCTGGGCAGGATTTACAGGTGTTGTCTCCGGCATGAACGACCAGGGTCTTACAGTTACTATAAATGCCGCAAAATCAGAAATACCAACAAGTGCCGCTACTCCTATTTCTATTGTTGCGAAAGAGATCTTACAATATTCAAAAAATATAAACGAGGCCTTTGAGATTGCTAAAAAGAGAACAACATTTGTTTCCGAATCCATATTAATTTCCTCAGTTAACGATAACGCAGCTGCAATTATTGAAAAAACACCCAGCAAAACAAATTTATATACCGAAAACCGTGATGTGCTTCTTTGCTCCAATCATTATCAAAGCGATCTGTTTAAAAACGATTTCGGTAACAATAAAAACATTATAGAGAGCTCATCTCTTTATAGAAAAATAAGATTAGAACAATTGGTTCAAAAAAAACCTAAACTGAATTACCTGAATGCCGCTGAAATTTTACGGGACCAAAAAGGCATTAATGATAAAAATATTGGTTTTACAAATGAGAAAGGGATCAATCAACTTTTAGCCCATCATTCCGTGATCATGGAGCCGGCAAATGAATTGATGTGGGTATCGACTCAACCTGTTCAGTTAGGGAAATTTTATTGTTATGATCTTACTAAAGTTTTTTCTGAATCATCCCGGGTAACCGGGAACAAAATAATTTACGAATCAGATAAAACAATTCCGGAAGATCCTTTTCTGCACTCAAAAGAATATGCACGTTATTTACAGTTTATCCGGATCAAACATTTTATTCAGTATTGTACAAAAAGTCAATATGACTTTAGGGTCGATCAATCAATGATCGACAAGTTTATTGCCTCCAATCCCGAAAATTATTCTACCTATTGGATCATTGGCGATTACTACAAAAAAACAAAAGAGAAGCAAAAAGCGATTTTTTATTATAATTTAGCACTCACAAAAGAAGTTGCTACCGATAAGGAAGCAACTAAAATAAAAGAGTTAATTTCGGAGAGTACTAAATTATAATTCAATGATACTAGAGAATACAAAATTGGCAACTAATTTTGCAATTAGTCCTTTTGCTAAGGAGTTTAATTTTGAAGATATTCGTCCTTATTATGACAGCGAAGCAAGAGAGGCCCTGCCCCGGTTAATTGAAGACCCTATTTTTTTTAAACTGGTAAATTATTTATGGCCCGAAATGACCATGAATGAAGTTCGCGAAAAAGCAGACAAAGTTTTCTCCAACCTTGATTTTCAGTTGCAGTTCATGCACAAAGCGATCCGGACGATTGTTTCGAATACATCAACAGGATTAACCTGTAGCGGGTTTGAACATATTGACAAAAACGATTCTTATTTATTTATAGCGAATCACCGCGATATTTTACTCGACTCGGCCATTTTACAAATATTACTCGTTGAAAATGATTTTTCTACCTCCGAAATCACCTTCGGGAACAATTTAAAAGACAAAGGTTTTATTACCGAATTTGGAAAGATCAATCGGATGTTTACGGTATTAAGAGAAGGTACAAGTAAAGAACTTTATGAAATTTCCAGAAAATTATCCGCCTATATCCGTCATACCATCGTTGATAAAAAAACATCGGTCTGGATAGCACAACGCAATGGACGAACCAAAGATGGATTGGATGCAACACAAACAGGATTATTGAAAATGCTCAATATCAGCGGGCCTGAAAACTTTGAAAAAAACTTTACTCAATTAAAAATTGTACCTCTTACCATCTCCTATGAATACGAACCTTGTGATGTATTAAAAACAAAAGAACTTTATCTTTCTTCCTTACATACAAAATATCAAAAAGCACCCGGAGAAGACCTGAACAGTATTATTACCGGCATTACCCAACCAAAAGGCAGGATCCACATGGCTATTGGGAAACCGATACTTCAGGAACTAAGTATCTGTAATGCATCCAGTAATGATAATGAAAAAATAAAAAAACTTACAGCATTGATCGACAAACAAATTTATACTGATTTTAAAGTATGGCCCATCAATTATATTGCAGCAGACCTGCTTGAAAAATCTTATAAATACGAAGGTTTTTATACTGCTAAAGAGAAGGAAGATTTTATAAATTATGTTTCTAATTCATTATCCAATGTGGAAGGGGACAAAGAGTTTTTAAGAATGCAATTTTTGAAATTGTATGCCAATCCAATCTATTCAAAGGCTTCTGTTTAAATAAAAAATTAAAATTAGCAGCAGATTCACAGGTTTTTGAAAGAGATTATTGCTAGTGGCAATGATTATGCTTGCTTTCCATTTGACGGAGTATAAAACCTGAGTATAATAACAAAAACTGAGGTTTGTCATTCTTTTAAGACAGAAAACTACCATTGGATAAATAAACCGACCTGTTTGAATAATAAATTTGCTTTTCATAAATACTTGAACTAGGTTAGCCAAAGCAGGCGCATAGGATTAACTTATTATACAAAACACAATAAGATATTAAGTTTAAAACCAACATATAATTATTTTTTAACTAATTGGAAGGATCCCCGTTAGGCGGAGCGTCCCGCTCCGCTTTCTTTAACCGGCATCTTGCCGTTGATGTATAACAGAAGCAATATTCTATCTTTGACAATAATGTTTTCAAAAAAAATTAAAGAATGCCAACAGGTTATCAAATCAAAGAGCAAGATAAATTATATTTTATAACCCTTCAAGTTGTAGAATGGATAGATATATTTTCCAGACAAAAATATCGGGATATTATTATTGATAATTTATCGTATTGTCAAAAGAATAAAGGTCTTGA
>Ga0156174_1081_pt1 | contig 45741 bp, 50 predicted proteins | sample RifCSPlowO2_12_FD_107827 | JGI IMG/M metagenome (GOLD analysis project Ga0156174, IMG submission 107827) | Bacteroidetes bacterium RIFCSPLOWO2_12_FULL_35_15
TAATTTCTATTAGTTCCATTTTACAAATATAATAATTCTACCTTATCATATGACATTGCCTTTCGGAGAGGGATTAAGGGTGAGGTCAGAAAAAAAACTGTTTTTTATAAGCTAATGGTATTATCTTTATTTGGATTCTTCGTTTCACTCAGAATGACAAAAAATTAAAACGAATAACTTTTATTTTTTCGATAATGATCAACAACAATTTTTGCTTTTGCTTTCCCTATAATTTCGGCTAATTCAGCCTCATTCGCTTCGGTAATTTTTTTCACAGATTTAAAATGAGTTAATAATTTTTGTGCGGTACTTGTGCTGATTCCTTTTATTTCTGTTAACTCTGTTTTTAATGTTCCTTTATCACGCTTACTGCGATGATGTGTAATTCCAAAACGATGCGCCTCATCACGTATTTGTTGAATTATTTTTAAGGTCTCGCTTCTCTTATCTAAATATAATGGAATGGAATCACCCGGGAAATAAATCTCTTCCAATTTTTTTGCAATACCAATAATCGCTACTTTTCCTCGTAAACCCAATTTATCAAGACTTTCCAAAGCTGCACTCAATTGCCCTTTGCCACCATCGATCACAATCAATTGAGGCATTGATTGATTCTCTTCCAACACCCGTTTATAACGCCTGTAAATGACCTCTTCCATGGAAGCAAAGTCATCAGGACCTTCCACAGTTTTAATATTAAAATGACGGTACTCTTTTTTATTTGGCCTGGCATCTTTAAAAACTGTCATTGCTGCAACCGGGTATGCACCCTGAAAATTGGAGTTATCAAAACATTCGATATGTCGGGGCTCTTCTTTTAAGTGAAGATCTTTTTTCATTTGCTCCAGGATTCGTTTGGTGTGACGCTCCGGATCAACTAAACTTTCTTGCTTTATTTTTTCCCTTCTGTAATAGTCAACATTACGCTCCGAAAGCTCCAGTAAGTGTTTTTTATCACCACGTTGCGGAATAATAAATTCCACACCCGGAAATTCCGTTTCAATTTTAAACGGTACAATAATTTCTTTTGCATCGCTGTGAAAGCGTTCACGCAATTCAGCTATAGACAAGGTTAGTAACTCTTCATCACTCTCATCTAACTTCTTTTTAAGCTCAATAGTATGCCCTTGAATAATCGATCCATTCACCACTTTTAAAAAGTTAACGTATCCGTTTTTTTCATCTGATACAATAGAAAACACATCAACATTTGTTATTGTAGGACTCACAACAGTTGATTTGCTTTGAAACTTATCTAACAGATCAATTTTTTCTTTAATGATATTAGCCTTTTCGAATTCCATTTTTTCAACATGCTCCTGCAACAACCCTTTTAAATGACGTGCAACCGTGTTGATATTTCCTTTGACTATTTCTTTAATGTTGGCAATCGTTTCATTGTATTCATCTTCTGTTTCTAATCCAACACAAGGCGCTTTACAATTGCCAATATGATATTCCAAACATACTTTAAATTTTTTTGCTTTTATATTCTCCGGATTTAAATTCAAATTACAATTCCGGAGTTTATACAATTGTTTTACCAGATCCAAAACCATATTCATGACCCTTACAGAAGCATATGGGCCATAATAACTTGAATTATCTTTTACCAAATAACGCGTTGAAAATACTCTTGGGAAGGGCTCGTTTTTAATGCAAATCCAGGGATAGGTTTTATCATCTTTTAATAAGACATTATACCGGGGCTGATATTTTTTTATGAGATTATTTTCTAATAAAAGCGCATCAATTTCAGTATCAACAATAATATACTTTATATCCGAGATTTTTTTTACAAGAACTTGTGTCTTTCCATTTTCAGATTGATCTTTATTAAAATAGGAGGAAACTCTTTTTTTTAAATTCTTAGCTTTCCCGACATAAATTATTTTTCCTTCCACATCAAAATACTGATATACCCCGGGATCACAAGGCATGGTGCGAATAATATTTTGTATATGTTCTGTTTTTTCCAAAGGTTGTTACAAAGATAAAAACAAAAACGCCCAACATTTTACGTTGAGCGTTTAAAAAGACTTTATGTTATATTTATTATTTATTTATTGTAATTTTTCGGGTAACAGTTGAATTATCATTTTTAATGGTAACAAAATAACATCCATTTACCTGGTTTGATAAATCAAGTTGTTGATTATTTGCTGCGCTGATTTCTTTTTCAAGAATTATATTTCCAATAATATTATAAACTGTAACTCTTGTTTTACTGGAAGAATTATTCAAATCAACAGTAAATAATCCATTTGCAGAAGGGTTTGGGTAAATGTTAGTGAGTATTTCAGAAGTTTTTGTGCTGATAGAAGTAGCCGGGGTGGCAAGTCCATTTACCATTACATTATCAATACTGAACGATCCCGTTCCTGCCTCGGAATTCCATCCATAAAAACGGAATGTTATAGGGCTTGAAATAGTTGTAAAGCTAGCGCCTCCGAGTGTTATTTTGCTGCCATTTTGAGCACTTGTTGTTGCATCTAAATTCCAAAAGAAAATATCGCCTGTTTGCACACTTAATTTTGTATTTGCCGGATTAATAGATGCCACAAGGTTGGCTGCGTATCCATCAACACTAGATTGAACAGCATATGTTCTAATCCCCGTTCCTGAACGTTGAACAGTAAATTTGATAGAATCTAAATCAATTGTGTAATTAACATCTGGGGTAATTGTTACTTCATAATACTGAGCAGTATTTATGGCCCCGGTTAATGAAGTATATAAATCATTAGCAGTTGTAGCTCCTGTTGGCCAGCCGGTAAAAGAAAAACGAAATGCTGCCGTTGAATTTGCAGAAGTTCCGGTAGCTGAAAAGCTACCACAAGTAATACCAGTAGCTGTTGGAACGAATGAAGGGTCAATTAATCCCGAAGTAGATTTTACGCTATCAAATGTGTAGAGCGCAGAAAAACTTTGTGCATTTGCATAAATTGAAAATGCCATTGCTGCAAAAAAGAAAGTAATTTTTTTTATCATGATTTTAAGTTTTTAGTTTCCATTAAAGAATATGCAAATATACGCAAAATATTATTTATTGTTGTAAGCTGTCATCGTTCGTTGCAAGCCAATTGTAGAAAAACCCTGGATCATTTCAATTGCTAATTTGATCCTTGGTACAAGAATTTTCTGTTCTTCCTCATTCCATTTTCCTAATACATAATCTACTTGCCTTCCCTTTGAAAATTCACTGCCAACACCAAATCGCAAACGAGGATATTCAGTGGTATTTAATGTTTCCTGAATACTTTTCAAACCATTATGTCCGCCATCACTTCCCTTTCCTTTCATACGCAGAGTTCCCAGAGGCAATGCAATATCATCAGTTATTACTAATAGATTTTCTTTTGAAATTTTTTCTGCCTGTAACCAATAATTTACAGCCTTACCGCTCAAATTCATATAGGTTGTTGGTTTGACAAGAACTAATGTTTTCCCTTTAAATTTATAATACGCAACTGAAGCCAGTCGATCTGTTGCAAATTTTAAATTATTTTCCTGAGCGAGCGTATCCAACACCATAAAACCTATATTATGACGCGTATTGGAATATTCTTCTCCAATATTTCCTAATCCAATAATTAAAAATTTACTCATAAGGAACCTTTAAAACTTCTCAAAAATAGGAAATACAACACTGCAAACAAAAACAAAAAAGTTGGCCTAACATAATGTTAAGCCAACTTAATATAGTTATTGTGACAGATTTATTTTTTTGCAGGTGCTTTTGCAGCAGGTGCAGCAGCTTTTGCAGCAGCAGCCGGAGCAGCAGCAGCAGTAGTAGCTTTAGGTGCTTCTTCTACAGCAGCACGTGTTACTTCAACAGCAACTACTGTTATGTTTTGTGCATTCAGGATTGTTAATCCTTCAATTTTCAGGTCACTAACTCGAACAGAATTACCAATTTCCATTTTATCAATAGGAATAATAATCGCGTCAGGCATTTTTTCAACCAACCCTTTTACTCTTAAAGTCTTTGATTTTTTTACCAATTTACCACCATTTCTAACACCTGGAGATGTTCCGCTTGTTTTTACCGGAAGACTCATAACAACCGCTTTATTTGGCTGAATTTCTAAAAAGTCAACATGTAAAAGGTGATCAGTAAGTTTATGGTATTGTGTTTCTTGAACGATTGCATGATATTTTTTACCAGCAATATCCAAATTTACTGTATTCACATCTGGTGTGTAAATTAAGTTTTTAAAGTCTGCAGAAAGAACAGAAAAGTGAACTTGTTCTTTTCCACCATAAAGTACACATGGAACATGCTTTGAAACTCTCAAAGCCTTTGCATCTGTTTTCCCTACGTTCGCACGTGGCGAACCGCTAATAGATACTGATTTCATTTTTTTATTTTTTTATTTTATTTTGGTTGTTGCACCTACCAACCAAAGTTATTTAAATATGTTGGTGCAATGTCAATGTATATATATACTAACTTACAATAAAGTTAGAGCTGATCGATTCAAAGCTGTGAACACTATGCAATACTTTTGCAAATAATTCGGCAACAGATAAGACTTTAATTTTGCTACATTCCTGCTTTAATGGGATAGTATCGGTTACCACCAATTCCAAAATTCTTGATTTCTCAATATTCTCATATGCCTTTCCCGACAGTACAGCATGGGTACATACAGCTCTAACACTGTTTGCTCCTTTATCCAGCATCATATCTGCTGCTTTAGTAAGAGTTCCTCCTGTATCGATCAGATCATCTACTAAAACAATATCTTTTCCTTCTACTTCACCAATTACAGTCATACTATCAATTACATTTGCCCGTGAACGTTGTTTGTAACAAATAACGATATCTGTTTTTAAAAATTTCGCGTAAGCATTTGCCCGTTTGGTACCTCCCATATCCGGTGCTGCCATGGTTAAATTTGGCAGGTTCAAACCCTGTATATATGGTAAAAAAATAGAAGAACAATACAAATGATCTACCGGGAAATCAAAAAATCCTTGAATTTGATCTGCATGCAGATCCATTGTAACAATTCGAGTAGCACCGGCAGCCGAAAGCAAATTAGCAACCATTTTTGCTCCAATTGCTACACGTGGTTGATCTTTGCGATCCTGACGGGCAAAACCAAAATAGGGCATAACAGCAATAATCTGATGTGCTGAAGCTCGTTTAGCTGCATCGATCATCAATAATAATTCAAATAAATTATCGGTTGGCGGAAAAGTGGATTGAATAATAAACACATCGCTACCACGAACAGTTTCTTCATAAGAAGTCTGAAACTCTCCGTCACTAAAGCGAAGCAATGACACCTTCCCTAATTCCTGCCCGTAATTACTAGCAATTTTTTCAGCTAAATAACGGGAAGAAGAACCTGAAAATATTTTTACCTGATTATTCATAGCCTGTTTATAAGGGCTGCAAATGTAATGAAAAATGCTGTTCAGGCAAAAGATTTTTAGAGTTTGGTCACTATTTTTTTGTCATTCCAAAACAAATGAATAGTTTTGCACCCCGATTCAGAATTTTTATTGCCCAGTTGGCGGAATTGGTAGACGCGCTGGTCTCAAACACCAGTGAGAAATCGTGCCGGTTCGACTCCGGCACTGGGTACTGGAGTACTATTATGATTGCCAAAGCCCCTATTTTAGGGGCTTTTTGCTTGTTATAAACAATTCATATCTAATAACATGCCCCTTTGAGGGGACTGTATTCGGGGACTGGTTCTTATTTTGCAGAAAACAGCCCCCGAATTTATGACTACTCGCATGAATGTTCTATTTTTTTTAAGTAAAAAACGTATCAATAACAAAGGATTTGCCCCTATTTATTGCCGTATAACTATGTTTGGCCAAAGAGCCGAATTTAGTATAGGTGTTTCCGTTTCTCCTGGTGATTGGAAAAACAATGAAGTAATAAAAGAACATCCGCAATCAGCTATTTATAATGCAAAGCTTAGTTCTATAAAAACAAAACTGCTTTCTATTCAATTAAGTCTTTCGCTTTCAGATCAGCCGGCCAGTGCCGAAATAATAAAAAACAAAATTTGCACTAAAGAAATTGCCCCTAAAAGCTTTTTAGAATTAATGGATGAACTTATTCAGCAAATAGAAAACAATCCCAAGAGAGCAGCAAGAACAAAGAAAAACTACAAAACAGCACAAAAAAACATTGTCATTTTCTTGAAAAAACAAAAACGCCTGCATATCACTTGTTCAGAAATATCAACAGACTTGTGTAAAAAATTTGAAGATCACTACCGGAACAGGAAAAATAAGTTTTCATTCAACTATATCAATAAACATATACACTTTATAGGACAAACAATAAAATTTGCAATTAGAAAAAATGTTATACCTTATAACATTGTTTCATCTTATCAATTTACCAAAGATGAAGAAAAGGTAATCGTAAGCCTTACAGTTGCCGAATTAACACTAATAGAAAAACATAAATTTGTTTCTTCGAAACTTCAATGCGTAGCTGACTTATATTTATTCCAGTGCTATACAGGATTAGCGTATTGCGATTTAATGAATTTCGATTATCAAACACACACTCATTTAATCAATAACAGATTGTGGATTGTAGAAAACAGAGCCAAAACAAATGTAGAGGCCATGATACCATTATTTGAAAAGGCAAAAAAACTATTGGTGAAATACAAAAGAAAGTTGCCTGTAATTTCAAATCAAAAATATAATGAGTACATAAAAGAAGTTGCCGAAATTGTAGGAATAGAAAAAAATCTAACAACACACACGGCCCGGAAAACTTTTGGAATGATAAAACTGAATGAAGGATTTAGTATTGAAAGTGTTTCCCGGATGATGGGCCACAACAGTACAACTATTACGCAAAAAACATACGCACGGGTAACGCACGTAAGAATTGATAAAGAACTTTTATTGCTGAATATAAAATAGATCTATTTTATATTTTCGTCCCGGTCCCTTTTTTTCAAAAAAGGTAGATCTATATTTTTGGTAAGTGTATCTGCAACCTTTTCAACAGAACGCCCGATCACATAACCACCCATACCAAGTTCTAACAATCCCCAAAACTTTTCTGGCAATTCAATATCCTGTAAATGAAAAAGAGGTGCAATAAAGTAATGGTACACAACAATAAATGCAAAAGATAGCATTACAATAGGTCGCCAATTACGTTGCAATGCGTTTCCTTGTATTTCGGCAACTAATACATCACGCTGGAAACTTATTGCCTCAGTTAATGATTTTTCAACTATTTCGGCTAATTGATTTTTAGCAGTCAACTTTTCGTCATCACTTGTTAGTGTGGCATCAAGAGTTTTGCCAACCGCTCCGGTAACTTCGCCAACGGCCTTTGCTATAATATTTGCTACAATTGGTATCATGCTTTTAATTGTTCTACTGTTACGGTTTTTGATTGCATTGTCCAGCCGTTTAAATTAACGATGGATAATATTATTTCTTTTCCTTTGTTTTGAATACCAAAATTGTAATTGCCTTTTATTTCTCCGGTGTTTACTTGGTCAAAACGAAATGTGCCTTTCGTTTCCTCAAAAGCGGTTTTCATTGTGTAATCAAATGATTGTTGATTTTGATCTATTTTATCAATAGTGATCTTTCCCCATTTGAAATAATAATAAAGCACAAGGGCCGTAATAATTAAAGTCGATAGTATTAAACTTGCTTTCATTTATTTTTTTTGTTTACGTTGTAAATAAAAAGTGTACCAGCCTATGAATATACCTGAGGCCACACCAATAAATTGAAGTATAGGTAATGCCGTTGTAATAAATGACGAAATAGTGCCACTTATTGAAAGCATTGCACCAAGTTGCGGGTATTGAGTTAAAAGGATTTTCATAATGGTATTGTTATAAATTCGGTTTCCAAAACCTCACGAATAAAGGGGTTATCAATTTTGTGATTGTCTGTTAAAAACTGCTTGAACTCTCTGTAATTTTCATCAGTAAACACTTCCAGTGGAAGTATAAATAAATTGCCTTGAATTTCAATAGGCATCAAATCAACACCTCTTGAATGATGCAATTCATCAAAGGGGGCTTTGTCTTGTATTAAAAGATTTTTTTGATCTAAGCTGAGTATAAAATAATTCATTTAAACTTGACGATTTAAAAGGGTTTGATATTGTTGAACTATATTATAAAATATAAGCGTTTCTGATGCATTAAGAGGAGTGCAAAAAGCAGATAGTGCATAATTCCTGTTGGAATAAAAAGAAGCTACATTGTTATTATTTAAAGCTCCTATATAATAATTGAAATTTGAAGTATTACCCGACCCGCTCCCGGACGTTCCAATACTTATTCCATTTTTATAGACGATTTGGTTTGAATCCGAATTACAAGAAAATAAACCAAGGCTATCGGAAATCCCAACAGTTACATTACCCCCATTATGCACGTAATAAAGGCTGTTTGCTGCGTTTTTCAGAAATACCCTCGACTGAACTGAGCTAGTGGAATATGAGCCAATATCGACCTGAGATAATGCGTTATTTGTTCTTGAATAAATTTCTAAATTCAATGGGCCGGAACCATACTCAATAAATGGATTAAAACCAGTATTTGCATATTGCGAAGTTCCATTAAAAGTAACACCGTTGCCATCCTGAGTAGGCGAATTAATAAATGTTAGCTGAAACTTTGACGTGTCCATTATATTAAAAGAGTGCTTAGTTGCATCACCGCCAACAAAAGGGTGCAATGCTTTTATTTTTGATAGCAAGCCATTTTTTCTAAGGTTAACACATAAATAATCAATGGCTATTATCTGCGCGGAATTTGTTATTCCGGTAGCAGATAAAAATAGTTTTGTGAGCGGGTCCAGTCCGCTGGGAATATTAAATAAAAGTTTTCTATTTAAAATTGTATTCATCATTATTTTTAATCTTGCAAAAAGCCGAATGTTACAAATAAACTTGTTGCATTTGCGCCAAAAGTAGGAGTACCCCCGGCAACAATTACCGCATATAAATCAGTACTTCCACTTGGAGTATAAACCCTTCCTAGCCCCGAAATTGGAGCGCAAGCCTTTGTATCAATACTTATATAATCGGATGCTGAAATATTTATAATTCCAATCTGTTTTGAAAAATCAGCTCCATACGCAAATGCAGCATTGTCAGCAGTTGTGGCATTAACCGGATTGCTGTCAAATAATAATATTGAAAATGGCTGTTTTTGGTTATTAGCATCTTTTACATGTAAGCTCTGTAATAGTGTTTGCAAATTCGCAACTCTTGCAGCCATGGCCAATGTTAATACACCCCCAATACAATCACCTATTGAATACGCTACTGCCGTTGTATTGATTGCAGGCGTAATGTTTTTCGAATGGCCTCCTACGCTACCTAAATGACTTTCGGTGGCTTGTGGGGTTACGGGAATTGAACTTTGGTCGCTTGCTATTACAACCGGGGAACTATTGGCCATTGTGGCCTGTGAAGTTCCCGGGTGATTCTGATTTAAAGTATATATATGATTGTATATATTGTTTAAGTGGTTGATAATTGTTGCATCGTTATTTAACTGGCCCGCTTGATTTGTTGCAGTTGAAAAATCTCTATCAGCAATTGATTGAACAGCAATTTTAATAAGTAATTGAGTATCTTCTAAGTTTAATTTAGAAACATCTCCTCCTCCTCCTGTGGCAAGTACAGACGTTATTAATTTATATAATAAAATATCTGTTTTTGTCCATGTATCGTTTGGAACTGGAAGCGATTCTGAAAGTTGTTCGTATAAATCCATTATGCGTTTGGTTTAGTATTATCAATGAAATAAATCAAAAGAACCGTCAGGATAAGCCCAGCGGTTAAAATTATTAGCAATCGCTTTTTTTTTTACCCTGATCTCTCAGTATTTGCGGTCCCAATATTTTAGAGAAAAAATCAGCGTTATCCCTTACGGCTTTTTCGTATGCCGGACGGTTATCACCATTTGTTTCTGAAATATATGGGCTATATGCTATTGCTTTCGCATAAGCTGGAGTATCGAAAGAAACTTTTTCAGCATCATTGTAATTATTGCTTGACGTAATTAAACGTGCAAAGTCGCTAATACTGTCTTGTGCAGATGGATAAACACGAAACCATAAACCGCTTGCTGTGCTTTGATTTTTTTCACCTTTCCAATAAGCATTTGGTTTACCAGCTGCTATAACGCCAAAGAAATTTCTTCTGATTCTTGCACCATAACTATCACCCCAACCGCTTTCATGTGCTGCTTGTGCTAAAATGACAACAGGATTAAGATTATATTTTTCTCCAGCTTCTTTTGCCAAAGGATAATATTTGTTTGCAAAATCTATCTTATTCATTATTGAATATTTTTAACTATTTTCCAAACAAGAATTAATATTACGCCTGTGATTACTACACCTACGCACATGTTAATTATTGATTGAGTTTCGATATTTACCTTCACCTCAGGCAGTTCACCGTCTGAAAGATTTTTAATTAATGGGGAATCTAAAAAGCTCATTTCTTATTTTATTAGTACTTTATTTTTAGCTACTACCAACCCTTTTCCTATTGAATAAAAAGCACTTCCGGCAAGTGTTGTATATCCGGTTATTACTCCGATAAACTCTCCTTTATTTTTTGTTCTGTATGTAGTTGCATCTGCCTTAAATAATACTTTTACACCGTCAGAATTGGCGTAAACACTTTTTCCAATTTCGGAATTTCCGTATGTGTTATTTGAATCACTATTATTTGTTTGTGTTGGAGGTTTAGCGATTATTACAACTTCATCTTTTTTCGGCTCTTCGTCTTTTTTAGAAAACAAGGCTTTTATATCATCCTTAAACAAATAAATTAAAAGTGCAACTATCAAAATTCCAACAATTGAAATAACTAAGGTTTTATTTTTACTCAAAAAATCTTTCATTTTATGATAAGTTTAGTTGGTCGAAACGATTGTTTAAATCTTCCACAGTATTAGAAGTGAAGTCAGTGTATTTTTCTGAATTAATCCATTCCCTTAATGTTCCATCTCCATCAGCAAAATAAAGCTGATTGAATGCGCTGTAAACAGCGGTAAACATATCTCCGGTTGGTAATGCAAGAAGTTTACTAAATACCGCATCCTTTGTACCTGAAAGGGTAAACAACCCGTCCATTACCTGATGCAATTCTTTTGCAAGTGGTTTCGGGTCCCATCCCGCAGGAATTCCATTCCCTCCATTTGGATAATGAACCTCAGGGCCATTTGCTTTTAGCTTCCCGGCACGTTTGCCCCAAAAGTAAATTACCAGTATAATCACCAATGCGATGATTATACCGATAGCTACATTTTTATATTTTCCAAAAATATCAAACATGTTAATTTGTTTTTTTGTGTTAAGCGGTTTGTTTTTTCTTAGGCTTAAATGCAAGCCATAAACCAACACAAACCACAACAGCTACAACTCCAGCGATCACGTAAAATGTCCCGGCTTTTATTCCCATGATAAGTTTATCACCTTCAGCATTACGGCTACCATCTTGTGAACCACCTTCTGAACCCTCTTCGCCTTCTACGCTTTTCCCTCTGATCTGGCCAACAGTATCACCTACTTGCTTAAGGCCTTCCATAGCTTTACCAAATATGTCATTTCCTGATCCGGAATCATCCCCGCCCTGAGATTTAATTAATTTAGCCTCTGAACGTTTGTCGCGTGCAGCTGCTTTTGAATTCGCTTTGGTATTTTTACGAGTGTTTTTATCGGCTTTTTTTGTGGCTTTAGCTGCACGTTTGGCTTCACGTCTTGCTTTTCCTTTGCCTTTAAAATTATCATCGTCATCATCATCATCATCATCGCCAAGAAACGAATATTCGTATTCGTCTAATTCATTATCTAAATTTTCATTCATGATTTTTAAAATTTTTAATGCGTTATTATTATTATTAATTCCGTAATCGTATTCAGCTGCTCTTTCCAATTGCAACTCCAGCCTTTTTCGTTGGTCGTAATTTTCAAGTGGTAAAACTTTACTTATTGCAAATACACTTTGTTTGGGGCTTCTACCGCTTTCTAAATACAATTCAGATGCGTATTGGTCAGCTTCAAACTCACTATGTGTTTGCAAGTTTATATGTCCAGCCTCATGTGCTATTACATAAAAACGCTGGTCATTATTTAACTTTTTCCAGTACAAAGGATTCACTTTTATAATCCTTGTTCTCAGATTACAGTTTGCAGGCGTTTCTCCTATTTCATCAGAAAAAACAACCTTTGCAACTCCTTTGGGAATTGCGAAATTTAACTTAACCAACATTTTTTTTCCTTGTTACAAATACAATCACTACCAATACAATTATTAAGGCTATGCCCATAACTAAAAAAGGAGTGTTGTCTTTTATTACTTCGGGTTTTGAAAAGAACGATGTTTTTGTTTTGTCAAGATCACCTGAAAAATTCACGTTTCCGATATTCCAAAATGAATCAGAAAATTCACCGCCTTTTAAATAAAGAGCGTCCCAAACATTTTGTATCGTAATAGGCAAATCAATGCCATACAATTGAAATAATCGGGCTACACGTTCACGGTGTAGTCCGATTATTCTTTGTATGTGGAATCTTTTTTTCATTATTAAGACATACGTCTACGAGCGCTCAACAAACGACTTGCGTTTGCCAATGCTTTTTTACGTTTCTTTGGAAGCGCACCTGCTTGGTTATTGATTGCACCCATTTTGAAAGTTACTTGAAGAGATACACCTGTTACAGCTACCGTTTCAGTTCCTCCGATTGGCAATAAGATAATCGCCTGGTCATCCATTTGGAAATCAGGAAATACTTCTTGTACCGGAATGGTAATTTTCTTTGATTGAATTTGGTACTGATCTAAATAATCGTTTAAATCCAAATACTTTGTTTCCGCTGGGAAGAAAGGATTTGCTTTAATGATTGTTACTTTTTCTTTCCAGGCTTCATCAGAATTTGATTGAATTACAATTTCCATTACAGCGGTTGCGTTTTTTCTAACGAAACGTTGTAAGTGAGCAATTGTTAATTTTGGGTTTGAAGCAACTGCGGTAACGATTGCAGCATCTGCCCCGGCAAGAGTACCGTCTGTCAATAATGCGTCAACGGTTTCGCCTGAATAAGTTGCAACGGTTGCAGCTGTTGGAAAATCACCGCAAGCAATCGCAATAACTTTTTTAGCTGCTGTAACGTTAGTTAATTTGAATCCGAAACGTAAATCGGAATGTTTCTCGGTTAAGAATGATCTTGCACCACCTGAGAAAGAAAGTGTATCATCGTTGTCACCAACGTAAGAACTTTCATCGCTACCAACATAATTCAATTCTTCTGCCAATTTTTCTGCTTTTTCTGTGTTCATTTTTTTTGCGTATCGCGCCCGATTTTTTTTAAATGTGTAATTGTTTTTTTTATTTTTTACCGCCAAATAAAGTTGGCTTTACTTTTCCGGTTATTCCGCTACCGTCTGCGTTTTCGATGTTATGCGAAAGTGTAAAGTGTGCGATTGTTGCAACTGCAAGAATCATCACAAACACAATTGCAAAATCCATAAATGTTAATGATGGTTTCATTTTTTTGTTTTTGTTAATGGTTAATAATTATTTATCGGGTACAAATATTAGAAGCCACCAAACAACGGTTGACGTTAAATGAAGTGAAGTGAAACGAAATGAAGTGAATAGAAATGAATAGAAATTAAATGCAATGAAAAACCCGCTTTATTGTGGCGGGTCTATTTTAGAAAAGATAATTTTCACTTGCTTGGGCGTGTAACATTTGCCTTTTAGTTCTCCGATTTCACCTTCAAATGGCTTTATCCAAGAAACAAAACAACTTCTTGAAACTCCATACAATTGAATTAGTTGAAATTGAGTATATGCCTTTACAGGTGTTTCGGGCTTATCCATTTACTTTGGTTTTAAATAATTTCTTTTTGTAATCATTCGTGTCTAACAATACCAATTTATGAACCTCTGTTAATTGCTCTAAATATGGTGCATCTTTTTTTGTGAACCTACTTTCAGGTGTGTCATTTGTTTTGAATACTACATAAGCATCGCAACGCCTTGACAAGTCCAAGGCAACCCAAGCCCAACAGTGATACATAAAAACGAAATCGCAATTTTGTTGTTTTGCATTAATAATAAAACTTAACATTGGCTTAGTAAATCGGTAGCCTGTGTATTTAAAACAGTCCTCTAAAACGATCAAAGCATTCCAGACATATTTAGATATTGCTGCAAACGCTTCCTGTGAATCGGTATGAATTAAACGGTAAATACCGCTTTTCCAGTATGGTAATTGTGCTATTGTAATTTTAGGAACATCGCGATAAGAAGGGTGATCGAAGTCATCATAAATAAGAACTTTCATTCCTTTTTTTATGTATAACAACATAAGTCTTTTTAACTCAGTTGTTTTACCTGTTCCGGCTCCTCCTACATACGCTGTTACCTTATTAAATGCCATTAGTCAAACATTATAGTTGCTACACGTTTACCAATTTTGTCAATGAATGCACCAGCTAATAATAAGTTAGGAGAAACGGCTTTTCCAGTTACTTTGTAATACTCTGCAAGTATTTCCTTCATTTCATCTTTTTCAACAGCATTAAAAGGAATAGTTTCCCCTGTCTTTTCATATTTTGCAAAAGATTTATTGAAGCGTTTTTTTAAACTAACCTCTTCCGGTGTTAATTTGTCATCAGGCAAATCCTCTACACGGTCAACAATTTCAATTTGATCTTCTGTAAATTTTTTCTCAAATTTTTTATTGAGTATGATATTTAAAATAGTTCGTTGCATTAAATCAACAACGCCAATGGTAACAGTTGCGGAGGCCTCCGCTTCAATCTGTGTAATTTTCTTTACAATTGATTCCGTTTTTACTTCTTGCTTTACAGGCTGCTTAGTTTGAACAATTACCTGCTCTTCGCTTGCTTTTTTTGTATCGAAATCATTCCCCCATTCCGATATTGTTTTTTCCGCAGTCGTTTCTATTACAGGGGTTTTTTGTTCGGTGTCCGAACCAAAAAAGTCATTTATTTCGTTTTCGTCTGAATCCATTTTTTATATTATTGATTTGTTGCATACTTCTGAACCAAGGGAACTATATCCTTTACGAAGGAAAACTGCTCTTCTAATTTCTTTTCGTAACGTTTGCCTATTATTGGCATTTTTGATTTCGTAATCAAACCGATAATATCAGAAAGGGAAGTGAGAAGCAAAGAGAAAACACTTTCTTCGCCTGAAATTAATTCGGCTTTTATTGTTTTTCCGCTTTCATCCAGCAAACCAAGTACACCAATGATTTGACGAACTAATTTTATTACTTCGTTTATTTCGGCTTTTAACTCTCCGTTGTGTTTCTCCAGCTCTGCGATTTTTTGATTTAGCTGATCGATTGTAGTTTCTTTCATTTCTTTTTACGTTTTTTTAACACTGCTTTTTGTGAATTCAAATTCATTTGTTGTTTCCAATCCCCTCCATGATGTAAAGTATTTGGCATAAATGAATTAGAATAATTTAATTGTTTTAATGTTTTTTTACTTGGCATTTTTTCATCTTCGTTTAGGATTTTTTTTGGTTGGTTGCCAGTATTTAAGTTTCTTCCATTTTGGAAAATACATTGCACCGTTATTAATGAATAAACGAGGCATGTCGAATGATTGTGAAATAATTGGAGTGCTATATTTTGGAACTGTAAACGGCTTAACCATTTCCGAATGTTCTTTAAAAATAAGTCCTTTGGCTTTCATAAACCAAGCGCAAGTGAGCGCACCAATGCACGCAACTAAGATTGTGAATTTTTCCATTTTTAAGAATTAGCTTTATTATTTAACCTTCGAATGATACCGGGGAAATTTCTTTCCAAAGTTTTATTAACGGCCAAGTTTACAAGTGCAGAAATGAAGCTGGCATCATTCCCTTTTTCATAAGTAAGAACATTCCCCTGTGCAATGAAAGGACGGCACAAACGTATTTTATCAGCGGTTTCGCTACCAAAGGTCACGATCACTTGCGCAGGGGAAAGTTTTATAGGAATTTCTTTTATTACTTCGATAGTTTTTTCAACTTCTACTTTTTCGGGTTGTTGCTCTGCTAATTTTCGCAAAGCAGAAAAAGCCTCAGGAATACTTTCGTATTTCATTTTGAATTCATTCCAAAAATCAAAATCATCTGCGGTAACTCTTAATGATAATTGTTGCGGTTTTTCTGAATTCTTTGCATTCACCTTTAAAGATTGGTTGATTGCAGGATTTTCAGTTTTGAATTCATCTGAATTCACGTTTGCATTATCTGAATTCAAGTTTGCATTATCTGAATTCACATTTAATTCAGATTTTTCAGTTTTGAATTCATCTGAATTCACATTTGCGTTATCTGAATTCAAGTTTACATTATCTGAATTCACATTTGATTTTTTTGCATTCATGACGTTGGTTTTATGAATGCAAAAGAATTCAAAAAAAAAACACAACCTCATTTAGTACAATTATTGAACTAAACGAGGTTGTGTTAATTAATTTTGTATACTATGCAGCTACTCTTCTAAAAAAGGTCTTAAATCAACATTGCTTCGAAGCAATTCTGTTAATTCAGAATCAGATTTAGTGTTTTCGATTTCTGTTAGATTCGTTTGAAATATTCCCGCCTGTGTGCATTTTTCTAACATTTTTTTTCTTCTTAATTCAAATTCTTTTTTAGAATTCGTTTTCGGTGCTGTTACTTTTTTTGTCATTGTTAATTATTTATTTTATTATTAATCCTTTTATACGCAAGGATTTTAGCGGTAATATTTTTTTTAAAATGGAACGTCATCCCCTTGGTTTTCTGTTGTGGCCAACTCTTCTGTTTTTTCTGTTTTCTCTTCGCCTTCGGCTTTTGGCAATGATGATAACAGCTCTACAAACGATACATTAATTTTTAAATCAATTGCAGAAACGTTTTCTTTTGTTTTGTAAAGTTCCGCGCTTGGCTTTCCTTCAACAAAAACCTTTACGCCTTTTCCTAAATACTTTGTGATCTCAGTTGATTGAGTGGATTCTTTCCATACTGTACAGTTGTAGAATACTGCCTTTTCAACCTTAATACCTTCTTTGTTTTTATAGCTTTCATTTACTGCTACCGAGAAATTAATGGCTTTGCGTCCGTTTGTTTCTCTGATTACGGCATCACGTGTGATGTTTCCGATTACTTGAATTTTGTTCATGTTGTTTTTTGTTTTTTATTTTAAATCCTTTTTTACGCAAGGATTTTAGCGGTTTATTTATATTTATATTGAACTCCCGATAACATTTAATTGAAGCAAACCAAGTACTGTGTTTTCATGCTTCAATACATTGTTATCGTTAATTCAAATCAATCTCCAAAGGCTGCCGTTGCAAAACTATTTCCATTGCGTTCGGCTAAATCCGAAATGTTTTCATTTGCGTTTCCAATTTCGTTCATAATGAAATTGAGCGTATCAAGTCGTTCCTTATCGACAAACTTTTTATACTTTTTTTGCCACTCCGGTAACTTTTTTTCTAAGTACTCTTCTAACTTATATTTGGCAACTCTATCTTGTATTATTGCAATGGTTTCATTTACTTTAAACTCTTCTACATATCCCTTATGCAAGTCTTGCACAAGGCCATGTATAGTTAATTTTGCTTTATACAATCCATCCTTTTCAACACGCTTCACTTTACTTATTAGTTTTCCTCCAAACTTATCATAAGGCAATAAATCAATATTGGTGCATCTTGTAATGTTTTCATTGTCATTGAAACATGCTTCAAAATATTTTTTGCAATGGGTACGGACTATACTTATTAATCCTTCCGGTGTTTTTAGAAGAGCAACTGTAAAGTTTTTTATTTCTTTTATGCTTTCTGATTTTAATCGAATTTCAAAACGGTAAATATTTTCCTGACCTTTTATGTAGTATTGTTGATCTCCTTTTCTTTCCTCTCTGTTTAGTTCTATTGACTGTAATTTTAGATCATTCAGCTTGTTTATTACTCCATTCTTAAGCCAAAACTCTTGTATGTAATCTTTTCCGCTTTTTACGATCTCTAAACTCTTATTGTAAATGGTAATCATCTTATTGCCTCCGGTAGAACCAATGTTGAAATTTTCAAATAGCCTTGTTTTCGGGTTAAGAACTTTTGCAGAGAAGAGGGAGCGCTTTTCGCTGCTATTTTTCAATAATATTGTTTCTCTTCCTAGGTTCTGTTTTGCATAAACATTCATTAGTTTTTGCAAATAACCAACGCCATCAATCGCAATATCTATACGACTGCAACCTGAATACTTTAGTCCTTTGGTTGCTAAGCAATCATATACATTTTGCCACACTCCACTATATAATGTGTGGTTTGTGAACTCAACCTTTACAACATCTTTAGCAAAGAAAACTTCATTTTTACTATGCATTAAAACATGTGCGCACTCTTCTTTTTTATAGAACAAAACAAAATGCGTATTAAAGTGCAACGTTGGTCTATTGATAGCTGTGAGTACTACGTCATCACTTAGTATTATTTCGTCACCTTCGCTGTATTTTTCATCAAACAAACCAAAGTTTTTAAAATACATACTTAGCCAATCCAGTGTAATACAGAATTTTCCTTCATGCTGCTCTTTTATTAAATCTTCGACCTCTGAAAAATCTGATTCTAATTTCATTTACTTATTCTCTTGTGAAATTGTGCGGTCGGTATAACTCTGCCGACCGCAATGCGAAAAAATCGCTAGTTTTAAAATATTACTCTGAAAATAACTTTTCGCTTTGACCTTGAATTGAGGCTTTAGCGATAAGCGTTTCTACACCACCGAAGTAATCCACTCTTTTAAGTTTTTCCTTCACTGATTGCATTGTTTTGCACATTGCTTTGAAAACTAAATCATCTTCGCGCGTACGCATATTTGATTTATTTCTTAGTTCGGCTGTTTTGATGAACCAATCTATTGTCTGAGCTTCTGTCATTTTATATTTTGTTAAAAATGTTTTGTTTGTTATTCCGCGCTTCGCGCGGGGAAACTCTTTGTAAAATTTTAAGCGGAGAAATGTTGGAATTTGTGCTGGGTGTTGGGCACTTACCCCAACTTCCCCAGCACCACCCCGCTTATAAATCCCTGTTTGTTCGCTGTGGTTTCCAATCACCAGCCACACAGGGCAAAGTCTTTATTCATTTATATTTTTGCGAATTAACCGTATTTGTAAATAACGATTGACGTTAAAAGGAACGAAACGAAGTGAATCGAAATGAAAATGAATTATAATTAAGCATTGTTTACAATTTCCTTAATCTTTTCCATAACTGGAGGCAAGCCTTCTTTACCATTCAAGTAACTATTAAAACAGCCTTTTGAGATTCCGCATTTATTTAGAATCTGCTCTTTAACCTGGCCTTTTTTATTTCTGCCGAAATCATCCTTATACTTAGTTCTCCAATTCATAAATATTTTTTTAGTTTATTTTTATTAAGTCAATTAGTCTGCAATACATGATTTCGGTTTCGTGTGGATCACCTTCGCTAATCTGAATATGAACCGTAGCAACATCATTGTTTTCGATGTTGTATATTATTCCTTCGTGATATTTGCCGTCACTGTGAGTTCGGACCTTGTCGCCTATATTCATTAGTTTGGGTTTTGAATTTGTGTTAATTCTGATTTTGTGTAATAACCGTCAAAATCACTTTTGCGAACTCAGGCTTTATTATATCCAAGGCAATAACAATTTAAAGCATCCACTTGTCTTGCTATCATTAACCTAACATTGTGCAATGCACTTAAACGGCTTTCGTAGAATATTTTTTTAGGTGCGCTCATTTTAAAACAATTTTTCTGTTTGCTCTTTTATTGCATCCGGTAACTGAACTTGAAACGATGAATTTGATCTTGCGATCTGTTCCAGTATTTGAGTTAATGCAACATCCGAAGACCGGCCCATCAAAACATTATTGATTAAAATTGCTCCGCTGGGCGTGTTGTATTTCGGGAAATTGGCGTAAATAATTGCACGTAGATTTTTAGGTAAAAGAGGTTTGATAACTTTTACTCTTTCCTTAAAACTTTCTTTTGGGGACTGGCGTAATGGGTTTTTCATGTTGTGGTTTTTTTATTTTTTACTTGCTTCTTTTAATTGCTTAAGTGTAGCACCGTATAGATCACCGGACAACTTAAAATTTCCGGGTAAAGTGATTCCTTTCAAATCGCATCCCCTCAAATCAAGATAACCGCCAATTGAAGATGGTAAAGTGATTCCTTTCAAATCGCATCCCCTCAAATCAACATCATTATTACATTCAGTTACTAGGCTGACATCTATTTTGTTTTCTACACACCATTGGAAGTTGTCACCAAGGACTTTTTGTAACTCTTCCATCGTATTAGATGCTAATACTCTTTTAAATTCAGGTTGACAAGCACTCTGTGCTTTTAACTGTGGAATTAATTCCTGTTTGTAAGTTTCGAAATCTGTGGTTTTCATAGGTTTTTATGTTTATTTGTTTTTTAAAGTTTCCTCTATTTCTTTGTTTGATAGTATTATTGCAAGTGCTGCTATTCCCATAACTGGATGGTTATAATGAAACAACAATAAAACAGCTACTAATTTTGGAGATTCATATATCCCGATCAATACCGCTATTTTTATTAGTATAGTTTCCATTTGCTTTTTATTATTTCATTAAAAGGGTTGGGAAAACGTATATTTAAGCTGCTAAGAAAAAATATTACGTCAAGTGCTCTGTCGTGAAGTGTGCATATTATTTACTCTAAAAAAATACCTATGAACGGTAGAATAATTAAAAAAGAGTACGATAAAAAAGAATTGAATTATATAGCAGCAATAGCTATATTGTCAATAACCTTAGTTATCGTATTGATGCTTTTTGTTGCTCCTAATACGAACAGCTAAAAGAACTCCATGGCACGAGCGGGTAAAACCGTTCGTGTTTTTTTAGCATTTCCCAACCTTTTTAAAGAACGTTTACTTTTTATTGATTAAAATCATTTGCTTTTTATACAATTGATTAATATATTTGTATTAATGATGCACAAATATATGTTCATTTTAGATTCAAAATGAATACAAAGTAAATCTATTTATTAACAACGAACTGTTTAAAACTATGGAAACAACTGTAAACGAAAGAATTGCGCTGTTAAAAACGAAGCTCAATTTAGGTACAAATGAATTTTCTCAGACTGCTGGAATTGCTGCCGGAACTGTTTGGAACATTGAAAATGGAGGCAATGTGTCTTCAAAAACAATCAAATCAATATCAAAATCGTTCAATGTAAATATTGATTGGTTGAAAACAGGGAAAGGCAAAATGATGATGGAAGTTATCGAAACTAAAGGTTCTAACCCATGGCAAGACGAGGCTTATGTAGCTTTAAAAGACGAGGTTAGTTATTTACGAACCTTGGTAAGCCAATTAATAGCTGGCAAAGGGAATCCAAATTTTCTTAAAGCTCTCGATGTTGCCAAAGTTCCTTTGTATTTATTGAAGGGGATTTATTCGGGGGCTAATGCAGCACATTAAGCTGTATGGCAATCATAATGCAGGAGGTTAGACCTCGGCACTTACACTACCGAAAAAGCTGTCATCTCTGACAGCTTTTTCGGTTTTAGTCCTTCCAAAAACCCTTGCTATTTCTTGTAAAAACCTCAAGTACTTCGTTAATAAGTTTCGTATGCCGGAAAACTTTTTTGTAAACCACATCTATATGTTAGATAAAATTATACTTTTGTTAACCATGATATTTATCATGTTTAAAAATGATCTATAACATATATTTTACATAATTACTCCAAAAAACACAAAAAAACTCATGGATTCATCTAAAACAATCAATAGGTGATTTCATTTTTTTAGACAAATAAATCCTTTTATTGGCTGAAATACAGGCCTTCCGATAGATCTTATCAGCATTCCATAAAAACAGTTAATGAATTAGATAAATGATTTTAGAGCGAATAGAAAAATTTTTATCCGGTTTCCGCAAATACCTTTTTTATTATAAAGATGGTTTTTTTGAATTGCCTTTCATGGCAAACTCCCCGGAAACAATCGTTAAAAGCCTCACTGGAATGCCTTTTGTTAAACATTATGAACAACAGCAAAAGTTCAGCTCAAACACCCCATTTTTAAAGGCCGATATATATTATCAAGAGATTGAACATGGGTTATGGATACTGTTTGCAGAAGCTAAATATAAAACGAATGTGCACTACAAACTAATCGTTGACAATCAGCTTCCATCGGATTATTATATGTTAGGCCTGGAAATTTCAGCAAATGAAATTAAGGCAAAGCCTGGTTTGGTCAATGGATTTTCTTTTTCCAGCTTTTCCTGGCTGCTGTACAAACCCAATGAAAATCTAAATCATTGTCGATTTAAAGGTTCAAGGGCATTGTCTCTCAGTATTTATTTTAGTGAAAAGTGGCTCAGGGAAGTACTTTATAAAGAACAGCATTTTCTGAACAGCCAACTGAAGCACTTTTTTGAGTCGGATGCCCGGTACATTATGTGGCCCGAAACCCATGAAGCGGCAGATCGGACCTGTGACCCCATCCGTGGTACATATAATAAACCAGGGGGTTCAAAAGTTCCGGATTTTTCGAACCTCAAGCAAAAGGCCCGTGATTTTATTTTTAGCTTTGTTGACAGATATAATGCAGATGATATTGGCAAAAACTTTTTTGAAATTTCCGACAGCGACCGGATAAAAATTTTCAAAGCCGAGCAACTCCTCGCTGAAAATATCAACGCGCCATTTATGGGAGTTGAAAACCTTTCACGCAGTGTTGGGATTTCACCCACTAAATTAAAGAGCGATTTTAAACTTGTATTCGGTGAAACGGTATTTCAATACTTCAGGCAAAAGCAGATGGAGTATGCAAAATCAGTTTTACAGGATGGTAAAATTTCAGTAAAAGGAATAGCTCTTGAAATTGGGTATGAAAACACCAGCAAATTCACTGCGGCTTTCAAAAAGCACATGGGCATTCTTCCTTCTGAAGTTAAATTAAAAATATTTTGCACAAGCGATAAAGCATATTTGCAATGTTGTTCCCCGCGAACAACGGACAAGTAACCTTAATTTCCAAACGTCCTCCTGCTGTCCAGAACAAAAAAAATCTTGAAAACCCTATATCAGTGGGAGTCAAGCCATTACTTTAGCGCTGGAACCAAAATTGACAAAAACCATGATTAAAATCATGAAATTGCAAGAAAAATGTCTTATCGGGCTATACGTGAATTGCCCGGACACGTAAATTTGTCCGCAATATAAATCAAATTTCTGACTACTTATTATCCTTCTACGGTTTGATACCAGACATTTCTTAATCCAAATTTTTATGAAAACAAAACTACTTTTACTCGTTGCCATCCTTTCTCTGAAATTCACTTTTACGCTGTTTGCACAAAGTGTAACGGTTTTACCCGGAGAAACACTGCCGCTCAATTACTCCAAAGTATTTACCGGCAGTGGCTATGATGCCGGCACCATTTGCTACTTTAACAAAGGTAAGGGTATGCTAACTATTGGTATTGAAGTGCAGATGGATAACTATGCAAGCTGGCCTGAAAACAAAATAGCACTTTACTACAACGGAACCTGGCAACAGATTTTTGAAGTTTGGACTGGTAATCCCGGAACCTGGGTTGCCTATGCTAGCTGGGATGTGAATCGGTTTGTTACTACAGGTAATTATGTTAATCTTGGTGACGTTACCAAAACTAAAATTACTGAATTCCAAACGTTTGCTCCGGTGACTCAATCTGTCTATCTAAAAAATCTAGGTAACCTTAGGAGATATAACGGTGCTTACTTACCACTATCCGGAGATGTAGTTAATAGAGTTACTACTGCAGATTACACTAATTTTAACCTCCAAACGATCCCATTTTCCAGTACGTACAATTATCCTGTAAAAAATCCCGATATTTCTTCCGGAGTGGAGGCTATACCAAATACGTACCTCATAGATCATGCCGGCCAAACTATCGGTAATTTGCCAGGGGTTGGCGCCTTTCAGGAATCACCCGGTCGTTGTATAGTTTATATTAATTTGGCTAACCTGCCCCCTGATATGCTTGAATCAGGCAACTTTAGGGTGCATTTATATCAAAACGCAAACACCGCAAACGATAGGATCTATGAATGGGTGTATACGAACCAGAATTTTATGAATAGTGCTCCCATCAGTTTAGCCGCAACCCAAGATCTATGCGGAAAAGTTACATTGAATTGGGGGAATTCTTCGAACACATTACCTACAGACGGTGCGCTGGATCTGAAAACCGTTATTTTCAGAAACGGAACTTATCTGGCAATGGTTGATGATGCCATTAAAACGTATGATGATGCTACTGCCGTTCAGGATGTGGAATACCAATATAGCTTACGCCACGTAGCGTTTTCAGAAAGCGGGAAAACTTATTGGAGATCTCCGGAAACATCCTCGGTAAGGGGATATGTGAAAAAATCGCCTGATCAGCCGATCAGCCCGACAGCATCAACAAATCTATGTACCGGAGAAATTAATATTACCTGGGGTTATAATGGTATCAATCCGCAAAACTTCAGATTGGATTATTCAACCGTTTTGGCAGGTCCTTACACAACTATATCCAGTACAATTGCAGGATCTGCCAGAAGCTATAATCAAACAGGTGTAACCAGAGGACAAACATACTATTACAGAATATACGGAATAAGCTCATGCAGTGTGCTCTCCACTAGTTATGCAGCATGCAATGGAATTTCAATTGCTGATCCTGCAATTGCAACTAATTTAGCGGTTACCTTAAATACCTCATCAGATACATCAACGGTTACCTGGACAGATAATGCCAATAACGAAACAAAATACCAGGTTTTAAGACAGGATAATCTTGGGAATCTAGTAACTTATGATGTTAACCCTAACGTTAGCTCGTTTAAAGACAAGGGAATTGTTGCCTGCCGAGATTATTCCTATTCCGTTAAAGTATTTAATGATTGTGTACAAAGTGGGTTAATATCTTCTTCTGTTTCATCAGGGCTAATACCTCCGCCAAATTTAAGTTCAACCTTTAACACTACCACAAAAAAATTAACCTGTTCTAAAGGATATTTTGCCAATAGAATAGAATTGGGCTGGCAGAACAACAACGGACAAAATATAGATCTGTTTAAAATATACAGAAAGATCAACGGCACTTCATTCGATTCTACATTAGTAGGAACAGCCGGTAACGGAAGCGGGTTTTATGTGGATAATACTGCCGATGCACGCGTGTATTATAAGTACACAATCATTGGGATTAAGTTTTGTAACGGCACTGATATTCCCTCAAATACTTCTGAGGATATCGGTTTCAGAAATCCAACAGGTGTTGTAAGCGGTCACATCGAATACAACGGTGGCATTGCCCTCACGGGATCTAAGGTCATTATTCAACCTGCCGGAGGAGCAACAGGTAGGTCTTTGGATTTTTCTTCAGGAGCAACCTTAACCTTACAAACAGCAAGCACATTAACACTTACAAATGAACTTCGTTTGGAATTTTGGTTCAAACCAACAGCGTATGCGGCAAGTCAGAACATTGTTGACAAGGCAGGTGTGTTTTCATTCAAGCACATTGGGTCTAACTATGAGGCAAAAGTGAACGTAGGCGGAACAGATTATACCATTACAGTTCCTGAAACAAACTTCGCTTTAAATAGCTGGAAGCATGTTTCTATGCAATATACCGGCAGTTCGAGCATTTTCAAATTATATGCAAATGGCACATCAATCGGAAGCGTTGCCGTTCCAAGCGGTAATGTAGCAAATACATCCAACCAAATTGTATTTGGCGGGGCAGGTTCAACCTTTTTAATGGATGAATTCAGGCTCATTGCTAAATCCGGTATTGATACCACTATTTACATTGACCATTCCCGGTTTTTAAATCCGAACGTTGTGGGTTCAAAGATCAGTCTTCGTTTTGATGAAGGCAATGGGGATTATGCGTATGATGGTTCATCGCAAAGCAATGTGTATAATGCAAATCACTTTATTAAAACAGCAGGAGCAACCTGGTCAACCGATATACCAACATCATCCCAATTAAGTTATTATGGTATTACTGATACATTAGGAAACTACAATGTTTCCGGGATTTTGTTTTCAGGAACAGGAGAAAATTTCACAATAATTCCTTCTTATCTGACTCATACCTTCACTCCTAGTTCTCGTTCGGTTTATTTGGGAGATGCTTCAACGGTATTCAACAATCAGGATTTTATTGATAACTCCTCTTTTACAGTAACCGGAACTTTATTTTATAAAAATACAACTTGCCCTGTTCCCGAAGGGTTATTAAAAATTGATGGATCGGCTGTTATTTCTAATGGCCAGCAAGTTGTAACAGATGCAAACGGAGCTTTCACCATACAAGTTCCAATCGGACAGCATTTTATTTCAATAGAGCGATACGCACATTACATGGAGGATGGAAGATTTCCTGCCACCGGAACGTATGATTTCCAGGCACCGGTTTCGGCAATTCAATTTATTGACAGTACTAAACGCTCCATCGTTGGAAGGGTTGTAGGAGGCTTGATAGAGACCAACAAGGCGCCTGGCATGGGACGTTCGAAAAACAATATTGGAAAAACAAAAATCAGAATCGTTTCTCCGATAGCCGGAATCCCTTGTTATTCAGCGGAAGTGATCACAAATACTTTAACAGGCGAGTACCGTTTTGATGTTCCGCCATTGGAATATCGGATAGATTCGGTATATGTGCTAAACAATAAATTTGTTCTGACAAAAGCAATAACTCCATCTCCATTTACGAATTCCAACCAGTTAATCGATCTTCGAAATTTGTTGGTTACCACAAAAGCGGTCGATACACTGTTTGATGCTTTGGGCGGAGTAGTAAGTGTTGATTCGTGCGAGTTTCATAAGCGTCATGACATGACTTACAGAATTACCCCTTCTATTGCTGTAACAGATACATTGGGTCAGTTGTTTATTGGGGAAGATTCTTTAAAACATGCCGGCACAACGTTTTCAATAAAGCCTACCGGGCTAGGTTGGGGACCTTTTGGATTCCCTGTTTTTAAACAAGGAGAACGTTATGCTGCCAAAATTTTTGGCAACGAGATCTATAACAATTTCGATAATTCAACGAAAGACACGGTTAAATTATCCGGAAATATATTGATTACAAATGCGCTTGTTGATGGTACAGATCCGAATGGTAATATTCCACTTACCGATGGCGAAGCAACATATACATTTACCTGCGGCTCTCCCAACACCTCTACCAATGGAGCCAACCCTGCATTAGACTACACAAAAAGTATCCAAATAAATGTTGTTCCTTCAGGAGCAGCAACAGTAGTTTGGGAGCCCAACCCTTCCGTAACACCGCCTGTTTACCATGCGTATGTTGAAGGGCAGCGAATTGCAGGAACCGGTATTGCTACCTTAGGACCGGAAAAGGTTGATTTTATTTTAAGAGACCCTCCCGGATCAAATAGTTCATCAGCCTGGTCAACGGGCACTTCTGTTTCCATCGCAAAAGATTATTCGAGAGCAACCAGTGGAGAATCAAGCATGAGTGTTAATCTTAAACTTGGTACAAAGCAATCGGTTGGATTCATGGTTGAAACGGAGGTAGAGGTGGATAACAGTGTGGCACTAGGAATCACTACTAGCGGAACAAACGCATCCGGCCATGGTTGGTCAGAAACAATGACCTCCAATTATGCTGTTTCTACAAGGGATGATGCGGATAATGTCGGAGCACCGGCAGATATTTTTATAGGCCGTTCAAGAAATTGGCTGGTTGGACCAACATTAAATATTGAGTTGATAGATGCAACGCAATGTGCAACGGTTGGTGGATGTTTCGGTGCAACTGTTAATGGAAAACGAATGATTAAAAAGGCCGGCTATGCGATTGCTCCAGCTGATGTTAAAACGCGATTTTCGTATACTCAGAACGAAATTGAAACAGTTGTAATCCCAACACTGGAGAGTTTGCGGGGCACAAAATTGGCAGGCTCTTTATATACCTCAAACGTTCCCTCTACTCATCCTAATTTTGGTTCGAACAACGATGATCCAATTTGGGGGACGGCAGTTTCCTCAACGACCCCTGATATTCAGGAGCCAGCTGATGTTACGGGCCCATCCTATACGTATACAGGAAACATCATAACAGGTGTAGATACTGTTAGGTCTATGAACAACCAGATTTCTTTATGGAAAAAAGCACTGGCAAGAAATGAAAGAGAAAAAATAGAGTGTATTACCAATACAGGTGGAATATTAATAGATAATTTTTCTCTCGGTTCGGCCATCGTTACCAACTCCTATTCTACGGATCGTGAGGCCCACAGTTCAGAAACATGGGAGCTTGCCATTGGTGGAAGCGTTAACTTACAACTGGGTGCCGTATTTGGTGGGATAGGTGCGCAATTTGAAGGTTCAGTTTCTGTCACCGAAACTGCAGGTGGTGAAGAAAGTCAATCTACAACCAACTCTACCAGCTTTGAATATACATTGTCAGATGGAGATCCTGGTGATATCATGAGTATTGACGTATATAAATCACCGGAAGGAACGGGAAATATTTTTGTAACAAGGGGCGGGTTTACTATGTGTCCTTATGAGGGTGCTGTTGTTTCGCATTACTATAACCCTGCAAATCCATCGGCCTATATTGGTTCGCATACCTATAACGATGCCGGGTTTTCTACAATTCAACTTGCAACCGTTCAATGCGAAATTCCAGACATAAGTATTACTCCTGCAAATCAATTTAGCATTCCTTCAGATCAGCCTGCAGTATTTCAGTTATTGCTTACAAATCAAAGCCCACTAACGGTTAACAACGATATAGATTTTGCAATACGTATTGCAAGCGCAAGTAACCCCAATGGAGCCGTGATTAAGATTGATGGACTAACCCCTAGTAGCACCTACAATATTCCTGCAGGGACTTCTGTAGTTAAAACATTAACTGTAGAACGTGGACCTATTGAAATTAATTACGATAACCTGATGGTTATTTTTTCATCAGCCTGCAGTGAAGATATTGCAGATACAGCTTATATCTCTGCACATTTCATCCCAACCTGTACACCTATTGACTTGACTGCACCAAGTAACAATTGGGTATTTAACAATTCGGTAAACAATATAGGTAATATCATAACCTCCAATTACAATTACAATTATGGCGTAGCGGTTGATACCAGTACAAACCCCGACACCCAACTTGGATTAAATAAAATTGGATTGGAAATGAAACCTGGCAACTCCAGTATTTGGACAGAGTTTCAAAGTTTCTATAAATATCCAACATTAGGACAGGATACAATTCCTGCTGATGCTATTTATTGTCAACATTTGTGGGATATCTCAAATATACCAGATGGCAACTATGAGATTAAAGCAAAATCGTATTGCTTAAATAAAGATGGAAGTTTTTCCACTATTGAAGCTCCGATATTGGCTGGTGTGATGGATCGAATTAATCCGCATCCGTTTGGAACCCCATCACCTGGGGATGGAATTTTAGACCCGAATGATGACATCTCCATCCAATTTAATGAGCCTATAGATATTGGAAGTTTAGGGTCAACGAATTTTGACGTGCGTGGTGTATTGAATGGTACAACGATCCGTCATTCGGAAAGTTTGAATTTTAATGGTTCAACTAATTATGCTGAAGTATCCGGTGGCGCAAATTTGCAAAATCGTGATTTTACGTTCGAGTTCTGGGCGAAATTAAATGCAACCGGAGTTGCTCAAACAGTAATATCTCAGGGTGCAGATGTGTTACAGCATTTGTACATCGGATTTGATGCAAGCAATAAACTAATCTTGGGATTGGGAAACACCTCAATTACCTCTAACTCGGCTATTGGAAGTGTTAACCAATGGCATCATTATGCAATAGTATATGACTTCAATTTACAAACGGCAACAATGTACGTTGACGGAGCAATTGCAAACACCGGGAACGAAAGCATTTACTACAATTATAACGGTTCCGGAAAATTGATGTTTGGTAAGGAATTACCCGGAAACATAAACTACCTCAATGGTAATATTCATGATATCAGGTTGTGGAGTAAGACACGCACAGTAGGTGATATTGTTCAGAATTTTACTACAGAGTTAAATCGTAGCACAAGCGGATTGTTATACAACTGGAAGATGAATGAAGCAGAAGGAACTGTTGCAAAAGATGACATAAGAAGCAGAAATGCTAATATCTATGGAGCAACATGGGAGGTAAATCCAAATGGAAGTGCTGCGCAATTTGATGGGCTTGATGATATAATACAGGTTAGTTCCAGCACTATTCCTATCCTTAAAGAAATGGATTTTACATTGGAATTCTGGTTTAATTCATCACAAGCTTCAGTAGCCACACTTTTCTCAAATGGTAAAGGAGATGGCTTAGGACCTGATTCATTGTTGTCGTGGAACATTCAAAAAGATGCCAGCGGTAATATTCACGTATATCACAAAGGTCTTGACTTTGTGGCTGCCAGTACGAATTATTTTGATGGTACCTGGCATCATTTTGCCTTGGTAATGCAACGTTCAGCAAACTTATCTTGCTACATTGATGGTAATTTACAGAACTCAGTACAAGCGCTTTCCTTCGAACAAATGGGAGGAGCTAAAATGTATTTAGGTGCAAGAGGATACTATATAGCAAGTGTTGAAACCTTCGACAATTATTTCAATGGGAAAATAGATGAATTCCGTTTCTGGAATACTTCCAGAAAAGCCGAACAAATAAAACGCGATAAACAATTTAGACTGAAGGGTGATGAATACGGCTTACAGGCATTTGTACCTTTTGAAAGCTATGCTTTAGTTTTAGGTGTTCCTGTATTAACTCCTTTGTTTAATAATTACTCTACAAATACATTAACAGTTTCTGCGCAGAATGGAACCGCCTTAATTTCTCAAACGCCAACAATTAAATTACCACGTCCGGTGCAAGCTGTTAATTATACATGGTCACTCAATAATGATAAAATTATTTTAACTACAAACACTGCACCGGAGTTGTTAGAAAATGTAACACTTGATATCACTGTGAAGAATGCTTATGACATGCATGGTAATAAAATGCAATCACCAAAAACATGGATTGCATATATGAACAAAAACCAAGTGAAGTGGGCAGAGCAAGATTTTTCAATTGATAAATTAGTATCAGAAGTAAAAACATTTGACGCAACCATTGTAAACACTGGCGGTGCATTAAAAGCCTTTACTATCGGAAACATCCCAAGTTGGTTACAAGCAAGTATTACTTCAGGGATTATTTCTCCGAACAGTACTCTAACAGTTCATTTTACAATTGATGCAACCGTTAATATCGGAACGTTTGAAGAAGATATTACCTTAACAACCGATTTCAATTTCCAAGAAAAACTAATTGTTAAATTAAAAGTCTCGGCTCCTGCACCCGTATGGACAGCTGATGCTACTCAATTTCAATACAGTCAGGGTGTTATTGGTCAAGTGAAAATTGATGGTATCATAAGTACCAATGCAGATGATAAATTAGCTGCTTTTGTTGGAACAGAATGCCGCGGAGTGACTAATTTGCAGTACTATCCTCAATATGATAAATATTTTGCAGTATTGGATATATATAGCAATGCCACAACTCCTGAAGTTGTAATCTTTAAAGTTTGGAATGCCGCAGAGGCAAAAGAACATACCGATGTTACGCCTACTATTAACTTCACAGCGGATAACATTGATGGAACATTTGCGGCACCAATTTTCTTTGAAGCAACAGATAAACTTAATCGTAACATAGCACTTCACACAGGCTGGAACTGGGTTTCAGTAAATGTTGCATGTGCCGACTCTTCAAATATTAATTCATTCATGCATACCGTTGAAGCCACCGATGGAGACTTATTCAAAGGTCAAACAGCATTTGCAGATTTTTCTACTTTGAATAACTGGACCGGTTCGTTATCAAATGAAGGTATTAAAGTTGAAAAAAGTTATAGAATAAAAGTAGCGCACCCTGATACTTTAATTTTTAAGGGGCAACAAATTATTCCTACTACGCGTGCAATCACTATCAATATTGGTTGGAACTGGATAGGATACATCGCACTGAAAAATCTTTCTGTAACCGAAGCTTTAGGTAATTTAACACCAACGAGCGGTGATGTTATAAAAGGACAATCATTATTTGCAATGTACGACACCCAATTAGGTTGGGCCGGAAGCTTAACCACAATGGAACCGGATAAAGGATATATGTATAAATCAGCGAATTCTGCTACATTCACCTATCCACTTAGTGGATTGTATGCAAAAGCATTAACAAATCCAGAACAAGCTTTCACTACAACCTGGAGTATAAACGAATCACAATTTGCTAACGGTTCGAGTGTGATAGCAAAATTAGATTGTGGTGTAGGACAAATTTCAAACAACATTGTACTAGGCGCTTTTGTAGGAACAGAATGCAGAGGTGTAGCTCCAATAAGCAACTCAACTCAACAGAATGGAATGTTCTACTTAACTGTTTTCTCAAACACAAACAACGAAACGGTTAACTACAAGTTGATTGATGAAACTACAGGAAATGTAATTGATTTAGACAACACAAACACCTTCACAAATAATGGAATTGAAGGAAGCATCACAAACCCAATCGTATTATCATCAAGCAATGCAACAGCACTTTGCGAGATGACAACAGGAGTAAATACAATTGTTGGAAAAGATGTTTCTGCCAACGCAAAACCAAATCCCTTTAAGGATGAGTTTTCAATAGCGGTTAATCTGAAAACAAATAGCGATGTGAACATTATGGTGCGCAACGTTACCGGACAAATTGTGTACACTCACTTCTATTCATCTGTGAATAAAGGAGGAAGCGAGTTCAATATTAATCTGGGAGGAAAAAACATTGCTTCAGGAGTTTATACTGTCGAAGTAATCACCAACACAGAAGTTGTAAATTTCAAAGCAGTTAAATTTTAAAATTAATTACTAAACCATCAGCAAACAATTGAGTTTGCTGATGGTTTAAAACCTTGGTACGATGAAGAAAAATTTATTAGTTATGGTGCTTGCACTACTTGCAAAAATCACATTTGCTGCAGCCCCAACCTGGAGCGCAAATCCGGGACAATTTCAATTCAATATGAGTGTGGTTGCTGTTACCAATTTAAATTGTCAGGAATTATCCAGCAATGCAAACATGGTAGGAGCTTTTGTAAATGGCGTTTGTAGAGGTGTTGCATACACAAACAATGTTGTAGCGGGCAAACACTTAGCCTATTTGTTAATCAACAGTAACAGTGTTTCTGGAGAAACCGTGTTGTTGAAATATTACGATGCAGCTACTGATGTTGTTTATAATTGTAAGGACAGCATTGTTTTTTCTGATAATGCCAACATCGGAACAAATAACAATCCTTTTAATGTAAGAAACAATGACGCACCTACCAACATGGCATTGTCATCGCTACTTGTTCCTGAAAATTACAGTGTAGGAACCAATGTTGCCACCATCACAACCACGGATTCTGATTTAGCCGACACACATACGTATTCGTTAGTTGCAGGAAATGGTGCTCTTGACAATTCTAAATTTATTATTTCAGGAAATCAGCTGGTATTAAACGTAACAGTAAATGTTACGATACAAGATTCCTTATTCATACGATTAAGAACAACTGATAACCTTGGTTGTTATTTTGAAAAAGAATTTATACTTCAAGTTGTAAATGCGAATGATGCGCCCACAGCTTTAGTACTTTCTGATACCACATTTTTTGAAAATGTTACTAATCCAACCATTGGAACATTTACAGCGTTGGATCCCGACCTGAATGAAACATTTACATATTCTTTAGTTGCAGGAACAGGAAGCACAGGCAATACGAATTTCTCTATCAGCGGATCAAATTTGACTTTTACAGGAAGTGCAAATTACGAAGTGCAAAACAACTACTCGATACGTTGCCGTGTAACAGATTTTGGAGGATTATTTTTTGAACGTATTTTTACGATTATAGTAAAAGACGTAAATGAAAACCCAACGGATTTAATCTTGAGCAAGACTACGGTTTTTGAAAACGAACCGGCAAACCAATTTGTAGCAAAGCTTTCCACCATCGATCAAGATGTGAACGATGTTTTTTCTTACTCGTTCGCAAATATTGGTACCAATAACAACACAAGTTTCGTTATATCCAACGATACCTTAAAAGCAAATCAATTATTCGATTTTGAAACAAAAAACAGTTACCAAATTTATCTTACCACCACTGACTCGTCAGGGCTTTTTTACACAAAATCGATTACCATTTCAATAAAAGATACCTTAGATATGCCAACAGATATATTGATTAGCAATGATTCTGTTTTAGAGAACGCAGCCTTCAAAACATTTGTAGGGAAAATATCTACGGTAGATGCCAATCTCCCTGGTCCAAATGTTTATCTATATGCCTTGGTAGCAGGATCCGGAAGCGTTGATAACACTAGCTTTATGGTGAGCAATGATTCCCTTTATTCGCAAGGAGTGTTTGATTTTGAAACCAAGAATCTGTATCAGATACGCTTGAAAACAACTCTTGCAAATGGTATGTTTATTGAAAAACCTTTTGGAATAGTCATCAAAGATACCAATGAGCTACCTACATTGATTACGCTTTCAATTGATACAATTGCCGAAAACACACTTGATTCAGCCATTGTTTGCTCTCTTACAACTACCGATCAGGAAGGAGGAAGTAATTTTGTTTATACACTAGTTGCCGGTTCTGGCGATGCCGACAATGCAGCTTTTGGTATCAACGGAAATAAATTGCTGTTGTTGACTGCTGCAGATTTTGAATCAAAGAACACCTACAATGTCCGCCTCAAAACAACTGATATTTCAGGAGGTTCGCTGGAAATGCCATTTATAATTTATATTAAAGATTTGAATGAAAACCCTCAAATTAATATAAAGGATTACACGGTTTCAGAAGCAGCACCTATTGGTAATATCGTTGGAACAATAACGGCTTCGGAATTGGATAGCAATCAAACACAAAAGTTTAGCATTATAAGTTCTTCCACGCCTTTCTCAATTGATTCGCTAAGTGGTGTAATTAGTTTGAAAAGCACGGTTGATTACGAAACACAAAAAGAATATAGAATTCTTGTAGTTGCTACAGACAATGGAACTCCTTCACTTGCCGATACCGCATTGATTAAAATTACTGTTCTGGATGCAATTGAAGAAAACGGATTTTTCCCTTCAGCCGATTTTGTTTCTCCGAATAACGATGAAAAAAATGATTACTGGCAAATTACAAATGTTTATTTGTACAAAGATTTCAGTTTGAAAATTGTCGATCAAAACGGACAAATTGTTTACAAAATGGATTCAGATTACAATAATGACTGGGATGCTTATTTGAACGGCAATGCACTTCCAAACGGTAATTATTATTATGTGTTTTCAAATGCCAATACTGGTAGGATTTTCAAAGGAATCATTGCAGTTGTTCAGTAACAAAGAGATAAGGCATAATTAAAAATTGATTATAAAAATAAAACATCAAAATGAAAATTCTCAATAAAATAATAGCAGGTCTAATCGTATTATCAGCGATGAACTCCCAAGCACAGGATTTATCAATGGATTACTATTCGTTCTTGTACAACAAGTACAATATTAATCCGGCATTTTGTGCAAAGGGCGATAAGGTATCGGCAATCTTAAATGTTCGACAAAGAGCGGGCTTGTCTTCCAACAATTCAATGTTTGGAATCAAAGGCATGTTGGGCGATAACCAAGGTTTAGGTGCGCGTGTTATTTCTGATAATCGTGGTGCTTTTCAGGTATTAAAGGCTGATGCAACTTACGGTTACAAATTAAAAGTAACAGATAACCAAAATATTTATTTCGGCTTGTCGGCCGGATTAACAAGTAAATCATTGAACAAATCAAAAATCAAAAATTACGATCAATTGGATCTTTCTGATCCAGCATTAGAAACGTCAAATTTAAAATCAAATTTATTTTCGGCAGGAGCCGGATTAATCTATGATTTCAAAGCATTTGAGTTTTCAGTGAGTGCGCCTCAATTAGTGGAAGGCTCCAAAAAAGTTAGTTCGAATATAATTTTTTTGACCAACTATAAATTCGCTGTAGGTAAAGATTTTGCTATCACTCCGGAATTGTTCTATTTTAATTTACCAGTTGTGAAAAATTATGCTGGCGCTCAAGTAAAAGGCGAGTATAAAAACATTGTTTGGGCACAAGCAGGTTATCAAACAAACTCAACATTTAATGCCGGAATAGGCTTTAAATTCAATGTGTTTGAAGTAGGTTATGGTTACATGTCGACAAATGATGTAATGAAAAATCTGTCCAACGGAACACATGAAGTGCTGCTTACTATTCGTATCGCAAATAAAAACAAAAATGATGTGCCTGCAGCGAATAATACGAGTACTGAAAATAATGGCTATGCAAACCGCTTAAATTTGATTATTGACAAGTTAAACGAGTTAACAGCTACAAACGCGAACGTTTCAAAAGCTGAATTAAGAAAACAGTTGGACTTACTTCGTGATGAATTAAAACAAATATCCAACAGTAATTTTTCTTCAGAAGACCCAGAAACATTGGAAAAAAAATTAGTTCTTATTGAAGGAAAAATTCAACAAATTGAAAACTCATTAAAGAGTAAATAATGAAAATTCTGACCTTATTACTATTTATTCCAATAATGTTTTTCGCACAAACGAATCAAGATCGTTTGCAAAAAAACAAGGCTCATGTGGATTCCTTGCTAAAGCGAGTGGACAAAGCGTCAACGAATATTAAGCAAATACAGCAGGCTGACAATAAGCGTCATGCCGACTCGCTAATTACTGTTGTTGATCATTTGTCAAATAGATTAAATGAAAATCAAACATCAACAGATAAAGCTGTTTCAACAACAACTAATGCTAAACAGTATTACATTGTTATTGGTGCTTATTCAACTCAAACATTAGCCGAAATAAATAAATTGTGGCACAAACTGGATGATACCAAAGTTATTAAATCCAGAGGAGGGAAATATTATTACCTCGCAATTCCATTTAACGATGTTGTCGGCATACAAAAGGCTGTTGAAAAATACAAACAGGAAAACAAGCACGATGCCTGGTGGGTGAAATTGTGAAAAATCAATTGACTTGTTTACTGAATCTAAACTCTTTTAGTTTCCTGATGTGAATCCATCAAAGTTTTAAGTACTTGAAAATCATCAATAAAGTTCGATAAACCCAACCTGTAGGTACGTAACCGAAAACCCCTGATAAAGTCTTATTTATCAGGGGTTTTTTGTTCGATAAAGTGGCTTCAAAATACAATCCAGTTTATTTTCATGCTTTACTGTTCGAGTCTTGAAAACGAGTAGATAAAATATCACATGTATAATTTTTTTAGTTTCTGAATTTATAATCTCGTTCTCAAAGAACATTTTGTACTTTTAACTTACAAATAGAAAATAGAACTGGATGAAAAGATTATTCACAATAATTTCGCTTGTAACACTTCTTGCAAGCTGTGATTCGACAACTAAAAAGACAAAAAATATGGAAGACAAAATAAACCAACCAGACAAGCCAACTACACCTGTTGACACAACACCCAAGGTGACAGGAATTGGCGGCATTTTCTTTTTTTCAGACAACCCGCAGGAAACAAAAGAATGGTATGCCAAAAATTTAGGACTTGAAATCAATGAATGGGGTTCGAGTAGTTTTGAATCCAGAAACGTTAACAGACCTGACGAGATAAATTCTCTTCAATGGAAGGCTTTCAAAAAAGGAGATGAATATTTTTCCCCATCCAAAAAAGATTTTATGATTAATTACCAGGTTCAGAATATCGAAGGACTTGTAAACAAACTCAAAGAAAACGGAGTAACCATAGTTGACAGCATTGCGACTTACGACTATGGAAAATTTGTGCATATTATGGACAAAGAAGGCAACAAGATTGAATTATGGGAGCCTGTTGACTAACTTAAAAAGGAAATTTAAGTCTCTTTTATCAGGTAAACACAAGTCCCAAATCTGGGCATTAGCCCCTGTATCTTCAAGGAGTTCGTTTACATTTAGTCCGATTGGGGTACTTAACAGGGAACCCCCAGATAAAACCTTATTACCAATAGGCAAAATAGTTTCCCTTATTGCTCATTCTTTAAAATCTTGAAATAAAATTTCCTGCTAAATTCTTTATATTTGTCATATCCCGGCAAGTCTTCCAAGTTTTGTAAAGTAATACGGTTTGGAAAGTTTGTATCGGATATACCTTTTTATATGAAAGCAATTTTAAACAAATAATAATTTCAAATGGCTGAAAAAAAAACAAAACTGGCTGAGATAAAAACAAAACCAACCTCTGCAAGCGTAGAGGATTTTATCAATAATGTTACGGATGAACAAAAGCGCAAAGATAGTTTTGTGCTTTTGGAAATGATGAAAAAAGCAACCGGGGAAGAGCCAATACTTTGGAGCAGTTCAGTCATCGGTTTCGGTAATAAAAGATACAAAAGTCCCAGCACTGGCAGGGAAGTTGATTGGCTCAGAATAGGTTTCTCGCCCCGTAAAGCGGCTCTATCGTTATACATTAGCGTTGGTATTAAGGAGCATGCCGCTGCTCTTAAAAAGCTCGGTAAGCATAAGACCGGTGTTGGTTGCCTCTATATAAATAAGTTGGAGGATATTGATATAAAAGTCCTGAAGGAAATGATAGATTCATCATTAAATCAAAAGTAGAATAGATACTATAAAAGTATGAGCAAAATTAATAGCAATACAAAGAAGTTGTCATCTGAACAACGTGAAGAGCTACTCAGAGCATTGAAATCCCGTTTTGAGAAAAACATGAACCGCCATAAAGGTATCGAATGGGCTAACGTACAAGCTAAGCTAGAAGCTAATACTGAAAAACTGTGGTCAATCCATGAAATGGAAAGAACTGACGGTGAACCGGATGTTGTTGGTCATGATAAAAAGACGGACGAATACATTTTTTATGATTGTTCAGCGGAAAGTCCTAAAGGCCGCAGAAGTGTTTGTTACGACCGCGAAGGACTAGAGTCAAGGAAAGAACATAAACCGGAAAATAACGCGATTGATATGGCTGCCGCCATGGGCATTGAACTTTTAACGGAAGAACAATACCGGGAATTGCAGAAACTTGGAAATTTCGATACGAAAACATCGAGCTGGCTGAAAACACCTTCTGAGATTAGAAAACTCGGTGGTGCCATCTTTGCTGATTACCGCTACGGCAATGTCTTTGTGTATCACAACGGTGCAGAATCATACTATGGTGCACGGGCGTTCCGTGGCTCGCTAAAGGTCTAAATTTGAAGGGAGACAACAAAGTGGGTGTCCCTTGTTTCGTAATAAGACTTTTTATGTCTCCTTAAGCAGATGAGCTACAATTAGCTGCTCCTAATCACTCTCCACAAATAAAATACATGAAGTTCAGCAATAATTATAACCCCTTTCAATATAGCCATATTTGCAGTATAGTTTTTTTAATTACCTTTGTGCCAGTTCTTTGCATGATCCCATTTTTGGGATTGTAAAACTACCAGTTTTTATAAAATAAAATTTGTGTTTTACGAGCTTATCAAGAAAGGTGGAGGGACTTGCCCTGCGAAGCCTTAGCAACCCTTTGATTGGTTGATTGGTTGATTTTTAATTAGTTTTTAGGCTAAGCCTGAATTTCTATTTTAACTTATTTAACCCATTTACTAAATTAAGAAGGTGCTAAATCCTGTCCTTACAACAATGTAAGAAACAGATAAGTCAGAATAATATTTTTGAAATAAACAGTATATCAAAATAATTATATCCTCTGACTAAAAAAGTTAGGGGATTTTTTATGAAATATAAATTATAACACAAATGGATACACTTAATCGTTTTAGTAATCGCGTAGAAAATTACGTGAAATACCGTCCTGCTTATCCGGTAGAAATCATTCTTTTTTTGAAAGAAGAAGGAATACTTACTTCCCAAAGTGTGATCGCAGATATCGGTTCAGGGACAGGGATTTCTGCGGAGCTTTTTTTAAAGAACGGAAATGTGGTTTATGGTGTTGAGCCAAACAAAGAAATGAGAGATGCCGCTCAAAAAATATTAAAAACCTATACAAATTTTTGCAGTATTAATGCTACTGCTGAAGGTACCATGTTGCCCACAGAAGAAATAGATCTGATTATTGTTGGACAAGCATTTCATTGGTTCGATAAGCAAAAAAGTAAAATTGAATTTGAACGGATCTTAAAACCCGAAGGATATGTTGTACTAATGTGGAACGATAGAAGAACGGACAGCACATCCTTTTTGCAAGCTTATGAAGCTTTTATTAAAAAGTTCGCAATCGATTATTTAGAAGTGAACCATAAAAATATTGATGACGTAATTTTTAATGATTTTTTTGCCCGTCCGAATGAAGAAACCGGGCTGGGGAAAAAGAATTACAAAATGCGATCCTTCGATAACTTTCAATATTTTGATTTGGATGGATTAAAAGGAAGAATACTTTCATCTTCCTACATGCCGGATCAAGGTCATAAAAATTTTGATAACATGATGCATGAATTGGAAAACCTATTTAACAGTTTTCAAGAGAAAGGGAAAGTAACCATTGAATACGATACAAAAATTTATTACGAAAAATTAAAATAAATAAAATCTCTTCTTTTTTACGGAGAGGGACTGAGGAGAGGTAAAAAGAAAATTATGACAGATATTAGAAAAGAACTAGAAAAGCGTGTATTGGTGATTGATGGTGCAATGGGCAGTATGATCCAACAATACAAACTGGAAGAAAAAGATTTTCGTGGAAAACGATTTACAAACTGGCACAAAGATCTGCAAGGCAATAATGATTTGCTATCCATTACTCAACCGCAGATCATAAAAACCATTCATAAAGAATATTTAAAGGCTGGTGCAGACATCATTGAAACCAATACCTTTAGCGATACCGCTGTTGCAATGGCTGATTATGATATGCAGGAATTTGTATATGAATTAAATTTCGAATCAGCAAAAATTGCAAAGGAAGCAATACAGGAATTTTTTAAAGAATTTCCGGCACAAGCGGCTACTCCCCGATTTGTGGCAGGAGCATTTGGTCCGACCAATCGTACACTTTCATTATCACCAAATGTAAATGACCCCGGATTTCGTGCTATTACTTTTGATGAATTGGTAGCGGCCTATACCGAACAAGCACGTGGATTGATTGATGGCGGTGCTGATCTGTTATTGGTAGAAACTATTTTCGACACCTTAAATGCAAAAGCTGCCTTGTTTGCCATTCAAAATTATTGCGAAAAAATAAACAGAAAAATGCCGGTAATGGTTTCCGGAACTATTACTGATGCAAGTGGAAGAACACTTTCAGGGCAAACTACTGAAGCGTTTTTAAATTCCATTTCTCATGTTGATTTGTTAAGTGTTGGTCTGAATTGCGCATTGGGTGCGAAAGATATGCGTCCTTATTTAGAAGAACTTTCTGAGAAAGCTCCTTTTTATGTGAGTGCCTACCCAAATGCAGGTTTACCGAATCAGTTTGGTGAATACGATCAGGATGCTCATGAAATGGGTCATGAGATCGAAGGATTTTTAAAAGCAGGATTCTTAAATATTGTCGGAGGTTGTTGTGGAACTACTCCTGAACACATCAAACGTATTGCTGAAATTGCAAAAAATGCTAAGCCGCGTAAAAAGCCACAACCAGACACATTGCTTCACCTGAGCGGCTTGGAGCCATTAACGCTTCGCCCCGAAAGTAATTTTATGAATGTGGGTGAACGAACAAATGTGACCGGATCAAAAAAATTCTTACGATTAATTAAAGAAGGAAATTACGAGGAGGCCCTTTCTATTGCAAAGGATCAAGTAGATGGTGGTGCCCAGGTAATTGATGTGAACATGGATGAAGGCATGTTGGACAGTGAAGCAGCTATGACAAAATTTTTAAATCTCATTGCTTCCGAACCTGATATTTCAAGAGTTCCCATCATGATCGATTCATCCAAATGGAGCGTGATAGAAGCCGGATTGAAATGCGTTCAGGGAAAAGCAATTGTAAATTCTATTTCCTTAAAAGAAGGTGAAGAAAAATTTATTGAATATGCACATAAAGTAAAACAATATGGCGCAGCAGTTATTGTAATGGCTTTTGATGAAGTCGGACAAGCGGATACCTTACAGCGCAGAAAAGATATTTGTAAACGTGCCTATGATATTTTAGTGAATAAAGTTCATTTTCCTGCGCAGGACATTATTTTCGATCCGAATATATTTCCGGTTGCGACCGGAATGGAAGAGCATCGTTTGAATGCACTCGATTTTTTTAATGCAACAAAATGGATCAAAGAAAATTTACCACATGCAAAAGTAAGTGGTGGTGTAAGTAATGTTTCTTTCTCCTTCCGAGGAAACGACCATGTGCGAGAAGCCATTCATGGTGCATTTTTATATCATGCTGTAAAAAATGGAATGGATATGGGAATCGTTAATCCATCGCAATTGCAGGTGTATGATGATATCGATAAAACATTGTTGGAATTAGTTGAAGATGTTTTACTGAACAGAAGAGATGATGCTACCGAACGATTGGTTGAACATGCTGAATCATTGAAAGGGATAACAAAAGAAAAAACAGAAAAAGATGAAGAATGGAGAAAAGGAAGTGTTGAAGAACGACTGAGTCATGCTCTGGTAAAAGGATTAGTAGAATATATTGATGTGGATACCGAAGAGGCGCGAATTAAATTAGGAAGACCTTTATACGTTATTGAAGGTCCGCTCATGGATGGAATGAACATAGTAGGTGATCTGTTTAGTTGCGGAAAAATGTTTTTACCACAAGTGGTGAAGAGTGCACGTGTAATGAAAAAAGCAGTCGCTTATCTGGAGCCTTTTTTACAAGCCGAAAAAGATGCAAATAAATTAGCCGGTATTGTTGGTGATGGAAGAACTAACGCAGGAAAAATATTAATGGCTACCGTAAAAGGCGATGTGCATGATATCGGAAAAAACATTGTGGGTGTTGTATTAGCTTGCAATAATTATGAGATCATCGATTTAGGTGTTATGGTTTCTTGCGATAAAATTTTAGAAGAAGCAAAAAAACATAATGTTGATATTATTGGCTTAAGTGGATTGATCACTCCATCATTGGATGAAATGGTACATGTTGCAAAAGAAATGGAACGTTTGGGTTTTAAAACGCCCTTATTAATTGGTGGCGCAACTACATCGAAGGTTCATACTGCTGTAAAAATTGCACAAAATTATTCAGGACCTGTGGTGCATGTAAATGATGCAAGTAAATCGGTGCCTGTTGCAAGTAGCTTAATTTCAGAGGTGCTGAGAGGAGAGTTTATGAGTGGAATAAATCTGGAATACGACCGTGTGCGTGAACAAAATAAAAACAATCAAAGTCAAAATAAATTTATTTCTATTGAAGAAGCGCGAATAAATAAATTTCCGATTGATTGGAATAAAACAGAAATTGCGAAACCACTATTTATTGGGAATAAGGTTTTTGATAATTATTCTTTAGCTGAAATTGCTGAATACATTGACTGGACACCATTTTTTCATAGCTGGGAAATGAAAGGTTCGTATCCAAAAATTTTGGAAGACAAAGAACGTGGTGCAGAAGCAAAAAGTTTATTTGCAGATGCACAAAAAATGTTGAAACAGATCATCAACGAAAAATGGTTGACTGCAAATGCGGTGATTGGAATTTTTCCGACAAATGCGGTTGGGGATGATATACACCTCTCCCCGACCCTCTCCACAGGAAAGGGAGACGTGGTGTTACATACTTTGCGTCAACAAACAAAAAAACCTGCCGGGCAATATAATGTTGCGTTGGCGGATTTTGTAAAACCGAAAGACCTCACCCCTAACCCCTCTCCGAAGGAGAGGGGAACAGCTCCTAGATACCATACTGCTGATTGGAAGAATTGGAGCAGAAATTCAGAACGCGCTAAACAAATGCGCAAAGAACCAACTTCTGCAGAGGAAAAATTATGGGAAGCTTTGCGAAATAGAAAATTAGATTCCAAATTTAGAAGACAACACCCTATCGGACAATTTATTGCTGATTTTGTTTGCATTGAACAAAAATTGATTATCGAAGTGGATGGAGAAATTCATGATCATCAAAAAGAATATGATGCCGGGAGAACTTACATATTAGAAGATATAGGTTATAGAGTAATTCGTTTTTCTAACGATGCTGTTTTAAATACAATTGATGCGGTGATTGAAAAAATTAAATCGGAGCTATCTTATCCCCTCTCTCACGGAGAGGGGCTGGGGGTGAGGTCAACGCACACTGGAGAGGGGTGTGACTACATCGGCTCTTTTGCCCTAACAACCGGTATAGGAATTGATGAACATATTGCTCGATTTGAAAAAGACCATGATGATTATTCTGCTATTATGTTAAAAGCATTAGCAGACCGTCTAGCAGAAGCCTTTGCAGAATTGATGCATAAAAAAGTTCGTACAGAAATTTGGGGCTATTCAAAAAATGAAGATCTTTCTAAAGAAGATTTGATTAAAGAAGAATATGCAGGTATTCGTCCTGCACCGGGTTATCCGGCACAACCCGATCATACAGAAAAACCACTTATCTGGAAATTGTTGGAAGTAGAAAAGAATACTGGAATTACTTTAACAGAAAGTATGGCAATGGTTCCTACTGCTGCTGTGAGTGGATTTTATTTTGCGCACCCACAATCACATTATTTTGGAATTGGAAAAATTCAAAAGGATCAAATTGAAGATTATGCAAAAAGAAAAGGAATGACTTTGCAAGAGACAGAACGTTGGCTTGGACCAAATTTAGCGTATTGATAATTATTATTTTAAAAATGAAATTAACTTTTTGAGCAAGAATTATCTTTGTCTTGCGTTAGGGATAGCAGTGGAAAACCCGCAGCGCAGCGAGGATTTGAAGCCCTTCGACTTCGCTCAGGATAAACTCCTAGCCCGACCCGCAGGGGAACGCCCAAATAATTATTTAAAGCTAATAGAAAAACAAAATTTCGATCTTGAAAACATTTTCCACATATAAATTTCAATCATCCGGGAAAACAGCTATAAATCGCATTGTATTAGCTCCAATGACAAATGGCCAAAGCAACGAAGATGGAACATTGGGCGATGATGAATACAACTGGCTTGTAAGAAGAGCAAAAGAAGGATTTGGAATAATTATTACGTGTGCTTCCAACGTATCTGAAGAAGGAAAAGGATGGAAAGGAGAACTGGGCATTTATGCTGATAAACATATTGAAGGACTAACTCGATTAGTAAAAGGAATAAAACTCTATAACTCATTAGCCATCGTTCAAGTTTTTCATGGCGGAGCCAGAAGTCCGGAAAGTGTTACAGGAAAACAACCCTGGAGTGCAAGTGCTCACTCCATGAATTCCCCGCAAGGAACAATTGAAATTCGTGAAGGGAATGAAACTGAAATTTTAAAAGTTATTTCTGATTTTGTTGCTGCAACGAAACGTGCCCACACAGCAGGATTTGATGGAGTTGAATTACATGGTGCCCATGGTTATTTATTACAGTAGAGTAGGCAAAGGCATTTCAGCCTAAGCCTCTCACAGAACCGTACGTGAAGCTCTCACTTCATACGGCTCTTCTTGACAGTTTAGCCT
>Ga0156174_1110_pt1 | contig 44176 bp, 26 predicted proteins | sample RifCSPlowO2_12_FD_107827 | JGI IMG/M metagenome (GOLD analysis project Ga0156174, IMG submission 107827) | Bacteroidetes bacterium RIFCSPLOWO2_12_FULL_35_15
TTGCTACCTGTTAATATGACATTGCCCTTTGAAGGGGGCAGGGGGATGAAATTAAATAATTGAAATAGAGCCAATTATAAAACACGTCAATGGTAGTGTTTCTGAAGCTGAAGCAAAAGAAACGTATCGGGAACATTTCTGAGATAGTTTTTTCTTTCAAATGTTCACGATACAATTCCGCGAAAAGCGGAATTACTCAAACTATAAACCAACTGATTAATGTCTGTCCATAATGTATGTATAAACAAATTTTTCAAAAATATTAAACACAGAATTACGAAATTGTAAATTCCGATTCAATATCAATTATTTAAGAATAAAGCTTATCCGGAGCTTCCTTGCGAGGCTTTTTTTAGCGGAAGCAATCTCATTAATTGTTGAGATTGCTTCTTCGTTCCTGCATCGCAATGACGTTCTAATTTTAATGTCGACTCTATCGACAGACTCTAATTATTCCATTCCGATTTTAAATGTTCAGGTAATTTTAATTATCTTTGAATCATCATGAGAAAAAATTACAATAAAGCACCTTTCAAATTTCTGCCTTGGGTAGCCTTACCCGGTTTGTAATCAGATTTTTTTTTCCCGGGAAGCAAACATTTCTCCCTTTCTTTAAATTCATTCTTTAATATTTATTCATCTTTGAAAACGATGATTTATCGTGTTCAATAAACAAAAATAATCATATGAAAAAAATTATTGTATTAGGTGCCGGTATGGTTGGCAGCGCAATTGCTATTGATCTGGCAAAAAAACATAGTGTAACAGTTGCTGATCTGAGCGACAAAGCATTGGAGAAATTAAAACAAAAAAATTCTCAAATAACAACTCTTCAGCTGAATGCGAAAGACAAAGCATTATTAACTGCCGCTATCACTCCTTTTGATCTGGTAGTTTGTGCAGTGCCCGGTTTTATGGGATTTGAAACATTAAAAACAATTATTGAAACAGGCAAAAATGTGGTCGATATTTCTTTCTTTCCTGAAAACTCACTCGACCTGGATGCATTGGCAAAACAAAAAGGAGTGACAGCCATTGTTGATTGTGGCGTAGCTCCGGGTATGGACAATATTATTTTAGGTTATTATAATGAAAAAATGAAACTTACTGATTTTGAATGTCTGGTTGGTGGATTACCGAAAGTAAAAAAATGGCCCTTTAATTATAAAGCTCCTTTCTCGCCTATTGATGTGATTGAGGAATATACCCGTCCTGCACGTTATGTTGAAAATGGCGAAATTATTACCAAGCCTGCTATGTCGGATGTCGAACACATTGAAATGGAAGGTGTAGGAACGCTCGAAACATTTAATTCAGATGGCTTACGTTCCATCATTTTTACGATGCCTCACATAAAAAACATGAAAGAGAAAACCATGCGTTATCCCGGTCATATCGAAAAAGTTCTTGCCTTGAGAGACTCCGGTTTTTTCAGCAAAGAGCCTGTAAAAATAAATGGTGTTGACATTGTACCTTTGGATTTTACTTCTAAAATTTTATTCAACGAATGGAAATTAGGTGATACCGAAGAAGAGATCACCGTGATGAGAGTTACTGTTACAGGAACAGAAAATGGCGTTGAGAAAAAAATAAGTTATCATTTGTATGATGAATACAACAAAGAAACGCAAACATCGTCCATGGCTCGTACAACAGGATATACTTGTACTGCAGCTGTTGAACTGGTATTAAAAAATCTGTTTTCTGAAAAAGGTGTGTTTCCACCGGAGTTAGTTGGTAAACATGAAGTTTGTTTTAATCATTTTATGGATCATTTAAAAGAACGTGGCGTTAATTATCGCAAAGAAGAAATGATAATTACAGATTCAAAAATTAAAATTTAGTTTTTCTAAAACAATTCATACTAAAAGGCACATTATCTCAATGTGTCTTTTAGTATTTTTCTAAATCAACTAATACAATTCTAACTATTTTATTTCCGAAATTTAGCCCAACACACTTCTCGACACCGCTCGAAATGACAGCGCTGGTGTCATTTCGAGCGGTGTCGAGAAACGAGCGAGGCAATTTAAATTGGACTAGTTTATACTGGTAAGTGGTATAATACCAATACGTGTTATGGTTTAGTCCAATAATAAAATTGTAAAATCAACCACAGAGATTCATAGAAAAATTTACTACTCTTGTAAAACATAGGCAGAACTTTAATCATAGCCTATGTGAAACCCATCTTTGAAGGGCTATCAATTTCTTAAAACCTATGTTCCTATGTGGTTATATTTGGATTAAAATATCTTAGGTAATAGTATAATTCTATTGTTTTACCAGCCTTGAAACTAATTTTTGGTTGTTGTTTGAAAGTTCAATAATATACACACCATTACTTAAAAACGATAAATTATATTTTTGAGTTAACTCTTCTTTCCCTGTATATTCATCTGTCATCATTATGTTTCCAAGTATGTCATAAATTATCAAATGTGTTTTTTCGTTTTTATCCATTCCATTTATTGTGAGATGAATTTCATTATTAAATGGATTAGGCTGTAAATTCAAATGAATTGTATTTGAATTTGAATACTCCGAAATGCCGATCGAACCCGCACTGATAGTAAAATTTTTATCATTAATATCAAAAAAGATGTTCCCGATACTTTCCACTTTTATTCTGCATGTGGTTTGAGCTATACCATATGCAGGGACTGTAATAAGTTGACTTCCATCATTTGGGGTATTCGCTAAAAGTAGTGTAAATGTTGATCCGCCATCAATCGAAATTAAAACATTTACAGTTGTACAACTAACAGGTAATAAATTAGTTCCGTTAACATTCCAGGAAATTGTTTGTGAACTATTACTTGCCCATACAATTCCGGTTGTGTTTGGATAAGCTACTTCAAACGGACCCGAACCGTCAGTTATTACCTCTGTGTTGGCATAACATAAACCGCCACCACCCATTTTATTATCCCGGGCAATGAGCCTGAAATTTAATGTTTCCGGATTAGACGATAAATATTCACCAATAGTTCCGGTATAGTTGCCGCTTAATACAACACTCAATTCAGGAAACATTCTGCTTGGAGAACTAACCGGCATATAAGAACGGAAGTAAGGTGAATTACCAAGATCCCAGTCCCCACCAAATCCATTATCTATTTCCTCCCATTGATAGGTTAATACATCGCCATCAATGTCTGTTGCTGAACCTGTTAAAATGAAAGGTGTAGCATTGGGGATTATAAACGAAGCGGTACAGGTAACTACAGGAGCAGTATTCCCGGTTGTTGTAATAACCGGACAATTACTTCCATTGGTAATAAAATCCATTATTTCATCAAAATTAATTGTATGAAAATAGGCTATGCTATGGGTTGATACATCATTCCAGCCACACAAACCCGCATACCCCATAATAGTAACCCCACTGCCCGGTTCTACCTGTGTGCCTGCATTTTCATTTCCTCCACATTCATTAAAAGAATGATTGCCGCTAAACTGATGTCCCATTTCATGTGCTACATAATCAATATCAAAAGGATCTCCAACAGGATATGAATTGCCTGTAATGCCCCTTGCTTTCCCAAAGGAACATACACAACCCAGGTATGCCAATCCGCCACCGCCGGTGCTAAAAGTATGGCCTATATCGTAATTCGCATTGCCAATATTATTATCTATTACCAGTTGACTTTCATTAATTAAAAGGTTAGCATTATTGTTACCTGAAAAAGGGTCTGAATTAAAATCAGAGTATAAAATAGATGTTTCATTCGCCACTAACACAAGTTTAACTGCCACTTCTGTTTCATATACACTGTTTATACGGACTACGGTGGTAACTATTGCAGATAAAATCTGAGATACTCCAGGATTGGTCAACCCTGTGGCTGCTTGCGCATATTCTCCTGTACAGGCAATTGCCAAACGATAGGTTCTTAAATTTTCCCCTGCGCAGATCCCCGCCCTGCTATTTTTTAAAGCATTTTCGGAAATATTTTCTTTTTTTTTATCAGTTTTAGGATTAATCACTCCAATCTCCGGTAATTTTCTGGCAGCATCTTTTTCAAAATCAGCAGCATAATAAACTATATAATCCGAAGTATTATTTCTGGAATAGGGATCAATAAAAATATCTCCGGAAAGATCTCGTATCATTGCATGAAATCCAAAATCAGTCCAATCCAGTTTACCATAAACCGATTCATCATCGATTCCCTGTATATTAAATGCTTTTATATCCGGAAATTGTGAGGCAAGTTCAGGAGCCATAACTGCAGACTCAACAACTCTGAATTTTTTTAATGAGCCATCAGGAAATGGTAATTCAATGATCACCTGTGAATTTTTAAGCATCATGTCCTTCTCGCTTGGAGCTGAAAAAAGACCGGATTTTAAATTACTTTCCTCCAAATGGAATACTTTATATTTTTTAGGAATAATAGTGCGCTCGCCTGTTATTGTTACCTGGGTTTCCTCTACAGATATCCAAAATGCTTTATTTGTTTGAGCTTGAATGGAACAGATAAATGTTGCCAAAAATAAAAAAAAGACTGTTTTTTTCATAAATCAGAATTTAATGTTCAGGTAAAAATAGCATTTATTTTAAGTAATTACTATTGACCATTAAATTACGGTTCGCAAATAGCCGGGCTAGCAGAGCACGCTTTGCAAGATTTGTTTAGAATGCATTTTTACAAAGTAGTACTTAGGATATTTTTATAAGCGTGTTTTCATTGTGAAATAAAACCATAACTATTTATTCTTTGTATAGTTTCAATTTCCTTTTTAATATTTGGATGCAATATAAATTTGTTTGTAGATTGCAGTATAATTTCAATACAAGGGGAAGCACTTTCTATAAACCATTGGGACAACAGGCGTAATCCTGAACAGAGGAATGATACACACATAATTTGAGAAAATATTTATGAACAAAATAATCCGCACTGTTTTTATTTTTTTAATTCTGAATTGCTTTCAGCAAAATTTCTTTTTTGCACAAAATATAAATACCGACTCCATCGAAGTTTTTATAAAAAATGAAAAAAACGATACTGTCAAAATGAACACTTTAAATAAATTTTGTAGAACTTTTTGGCAAACCGGAGAGTATGATAAAGCTCTGAATTATGCGAAAACAGCGTTATCCATTGCAAAAAAATTAAATTTAAAAAAAGGTATTACAGGCGCATACAATAATTTGGGAGTAACTTATTGGTATCAGGGACACTATGCAAAAGCTTTAGAAAATCATTTAGCAGCTTTAAAAATAAAAGAAGAATTAGTGGAGCAGGCAGAAAAAAATAATGATTCCGTCAAATTGAAGGAAAGTAAGAACAGTGTGGCAAAGTCATTTAATAATATCGGAATGGTATATGATGCACAAAGAAATTTCCCTAAAGCGCTTGAATATTATGAACAGGCTTTAAAGATACAGGAAGAGCTTGGAGACAGAAACGGTGTTGCAAGTGATTTGAATAATATCGGAAATGTATATCATTCAGAAAAGAATTATTCAAAGGCAATTACCTATTTTTTAAGGTGTCTGAAAATGATGCAAGAAATGGGAAATAAAATGGGTATTGAATCATCCTTGGCAAATCTTGGCAATGTGTATAAAAGTCAACGCAACTATCCAAAAGCATTGGAATATGATATGCAATGCCTTGCAATGGCAGAAGAACTTGATGACAGAAATGGAATTACTGTTTCGTTAAACAACTTAGGATTAGTTTATTCAGAACTGGGGCAATATGAAAAAGCACTTGAGTTCCTGAATAAAGGATTAATATCCGCGAAAGAGATTGATTCCAAAGAATGGATGAAAATAAGTTATGAAGGATTATCGGATCTTTATGAAAGGATGAAACAACCTGCGAAAGCATTGGCATATTATAAACTTTTTTCAGATGTGAAAGATTCATTACTTAATGATGATAATAACAAACATATCGCACAAATGCAGACTCAATTTGATAGCAATAAAAAAGATAATGAAATAAATTTGCTTAACAAAGATAAGGTCCTGAAAGAAACAGAAATTCAAAAGCAAAAAGCAGAAACAGAGAAACAACAAACACAACGCAATGCTTTTATTGTAGGATTTGCTTTGGTAATCCTGCTTGCTCTTTTCATTTTCAGAAGCTACCGCCAAAAACAAAAAGCAAACGTTATTATTACTGAACAGAAAAATGAAGTATAAAAACAAAAACATATTATCGAAGAAAAAAATAAAGACATTACTGATTCCATCAACTACGCAAGACGGATCCAAACAGCGATGCTTGCACCGATTGAAGACATTGCAAAAACACTGAAAGATTTTTTTATTCTTTACAAACCTAAAGACATTGTGAGTGGGGATTTTTATTATTATGCTGTAGCCGGAGACAAAATAATTATCGCTGTCGCGGATTGCACCGGACACGGAGTCCCCGGAGCATTCATGAGCATGATCGGCAATGATGCATTAAATGAGATCATCTTAGAAAAAAAATGTATCGAACCCGGAGACATTCTAAGTAATTTACACGATGGAGTGCGTAAAGCACTCAAGCAGGATACCTCCAAAACTCAAACTGCTGATGGAATGGATATTGCTCTTTGCGCACTTGATTTAAAAAGCAATATTCTTGAATATGCCGGAGCATTAAGGAATCTCTACATTTCACGAGGTCAAAATAATTTATTGGAAGAAATAAAAGCAAATAAACAATCTATTGGAGGTGTAAAGTCAGATATAAAAAAAATATTTACAAATAATACCATTCAATTAAATAAAGGGGATGCATTTTATATTTTTTCTGACGGGTATGCCGATCAGTTTGGTGGAGCGGAGGGAAAAAAATTTATGATCAAACGATTGAAAGATACGCTTATGGAAATTCAAAACAATACGATGCCTGAACAGGAAACCATCCTCAACAATACCATTGACGTATGGAAAGGAAGCACGGAACAAGTAGATGACATATTAGTCGTTGGGGTAAGGATTTGAGACAGGAAAAGTGTTAGTTCAGAAAATGTACTTCACAATTTTTTCTCCGTGTTCAAATCCTTCTTCTTTGAATTTCATTCCTACTTTTTCCAAAATTTTTATTGAATTGTAATTTTCAATTGCAGCCCGCCCAACGATATTTTTTTGTTTCAATGTTTGTATGCCGTATTTCATCACCGCTTTCGCTGATTCAGTCCCATAACCCTTTCCCCAATGTATTTGAAAGAAACGATATCCCAGATCAATTTCCTTTAACTCATCAATGAATTTCAGACCGCACCATCCAATAAATTCATTATTCGATTTTAGATGAACCGCCCAGCGACCTATTTTATTTTTATATTGAGGTAAAATTATCTCCTTTAAAATGTTTTTAGCTTCCCCTATATCTTTTACTGTTCCATCTCCTGTATAACGTGTCACTTCTGGATCACTATTTAACTCGATCAGTAATGGAGCATCCTTCATTGTAAACTCACGTAAATACAAGCGTTCGGTTTCCAGGGTACGTTTCATGTATGTAATTTTTTGATTTTCCCAGAAAACATTTTATTAAATATTAAAATGAGTTTTTAATCCACATAACAGCCATAATTGCCAATTAATTTTTCTATCAAAAAAACGAGATATGAATTTATAATGCATCCTTCATTTTATTTATTTTCAATAATGAAATTTTTCATCCCTTTCAAATTTTCAATGCCTAACAACAACAATATGGAAAATAATTATTATTTCTCAAGAACATTTTTAAGATTGCTTAATCCTGTTTCAAGGTCTGCCCCAACTTCCTTGTCCATGTCCATAAATAATCCCATTAAATTCATTGGATATGGAAAAGCTCCCGTAAAGCCCCACTTAACTTTAGTTTGATTTTCTGAAACAGCCTCCGTTGTCATATACGCATCATCTTCGGCTTCAAAAGGGAGTTTGAACCGAAGTTTAAATTCTATCCTCTCTCCTTCACTAATTTTTGTAATCTCCTGTTCTCCTTTTCCAACGTCTTTGTTATTACTGTCCCAAGCCGAAATAAAGCCAACTGTACCATCTGTGCCGGTGTAGTTTTTTTTCATAGAAGGATCCATCATCGCCCATTTACTGTATTGATCCTGATTTTTCAAAAACTTGATGTAATCAAACACTTCCTGTTTGGGCTTATTGATAGTGACCTCCCGTTCAACAGCATAATCTTTCTTTACAAATAATGCAATTATTAAAGGTATGGCGATTAAAATTCCTATAGAAATTAAAATTTTTTTCAAGACTTTCATGTTTGTTTTTTTTAGGTTAATAAAACAAAGTTAAAAAAATGAATCTCAATATAACAGGAAATAAATTATTGAGGTATTACAGCAATATGCAATCAGATAATGATCACTCCGTTAGCCGTAGCAAATAAAAATTATTTATTGTTGGGTGGAGCGTCCCGCTCCGCCATTTTTAACAAGGCTTCCAGCCTTAAAGAAAACATTTGATTTCAAAATTATGCTTGTTACGGCAAGATGCCGGTCGAAAAAAAGCGGAGCGGGACGCTCCGCTTAACAGCAAAAACTTACAAAAAAAACCGATTTTCATCGGGCTCCGTTAGCCGTAGCAAATAAAAATTATTTATTGTTGGGCGGAGCGTCCCGCTCCGCCATTTTTAACAAGGCTTCCAGCCTTAAAGAAAACATTTGATTTCAAAATTATGCTTGTTACGGCAAGATGCCGGTCGAAAAAAAGCGGAGCGGGACGCTCCGCTTAACAGCAAAAATTTATCACAAAAAAAGAAGTCTACCTCGCCCTCGTTTGCAACGAGGGCGGCCGAACACCGCGTTTATAACGCATAATTAGCATTCTGTTTTCGTTTCGCAATGCGTCACAGACGCCTTTTTCTTATGTCCTCGTTACAAACGAGGACAAGGTCAAAAAAATTTATCTCAAAAAAAGAAGCCCGATTTCCATCGGGCTTCTTCTTTACTCTTTAATTGAGATTGCTTCGCCCCGCCCATAAGCGGTACTCGCAATGACGTTTACGCTATCACACCATCACTTAATTCAGCAGTTAAAATTTCCAACAATTCTTCTTTGTTATCTCTACAGAACAAGTGAGAACCATTTACTTTTTTGAAGCTGAATTCAGCGGATGTATGACGTTTCCATTCCATGATCTGCTCTTCTGTAAACACAGTATCATTGATACCTGCAACAGCTGTCAGCGGACATGCTAATGGTTCGTCATCATAATAGGTGTAATTTTTTCCTAATAAAATATCAGCACGTAAAGAAGGAAGCATCTCATTAAATACTTCTTTATTTTCAATTACTGATTCAGGAATTTCCAATGAACGTAAGTGAGCTTTGATGTTCGGAATATTTTTTTCCTTATATACCTCATCATCTTGTATTGCATCCAAGAAACGGAACGGACTTGGTAAATGGGGTGCTCTCCAGCCTCCGACAATAAATCGAACAGGAGTAACATCTTTTTCTTTACGCAAGAATCTTGCTATTTCCAAGGCAACACCTGCACCTGAACTATGACTGTAGAATGCAATTGGTGTAGTTAATAAAGACTCTGTTACTTCAGTAAACTTTTTAACCAAATCAATTACATTGTCGAATGGTTTTTCATCGCCACGCTCTTCACGGCCCGGGAACTGAACTGCACACACTTCAATATCATCCGGTAAAAATTCATGCCATGCGTTGAAGATACTTGCTCCACCGGCAAAATATGGTAAACAGAATAAACGTAAACGAGGATGCTCCACTTTCTTGGTACGAACGATCCATTTATCCAATTCACTTCTTTCACCTGATTGTCCGGCATCAGCACCTGATTGACCATGTAACTCATCAATGATCTGAACAGTCATTTCTTCCATAGTCGGACCACGCATAATTCGCATCATGCTATAATCCACTGATAGATTACTTTGTATCCAGTTACGGATCTGATTTGCCATCAATGAATCCAAACCATATTTTGTAACAGGCTCTGATGTATCCACTTTATCACCTGTAGTACCAAGTACTCTGGCGATGGTGTCTTTCAATTGTGCAAGCAAGATTTCTTTTTGCTCTTCCGGTTTTGCTTCTAAAATTGTTGCTTTCAATGCACCATTTCCTCCGCTGCCGGCAGTTCCTGCGTTCAATTGTTTTTCTTTGATCAAATGTGCAAAACGACTGGAGTTTGCAGAATGAGGGAAGAAACTTCCGATCATTTCCCAATCCGAATCAGTAGCTACACGCTGAACAGGATTGTTCAGCAACATTTGTTCTAACACACGTAATGCTTGGTCTAACGAGAATTGTTTCCAACCTTGTTTGTAAAGCAATCCACCCACATTTCCACTTCTTGAAACAAATCCTACTTCACCAATAACTCCCCAATTGATTGTCATTGCAGGCAATCCGATTGATCTGCGATAATGCGAGAAATTATCAAGGAAACTATTTGCTCCTACATAACTTACCTGACCGGGATTTCCGTAGATCGCAGAAATAGAAGAGTAAGAAACGAAATGTTCCAAGGCCATGTCTTTTGTTGCTTCGTGCAACAACCAACATCCAACAGCTTTTGGAATAAATACATTCATATAACGTTTGTAATCTATTTCCGGAATACTTCCGTCATCCAATACCATTGCGGCATGCTGGATTCCTTTTAAAGGAGGCATCGTGTTTTTAATTTCATTGAATACACGATCAATATCTGCTTTGTTGGAAACGTCAGCTTTTGCGATCATTACATTGATGCCTTTTGCTTTCATTTTTTCAACCACGGCTTTTTCTTCGTCTAACTTAGGTCCGCTTCTGCTCATCAACACTAAATTCTTCGCACCTTTGCTGGTCATCCAATTCGCCACTGCTAAACCAAATCCGGAAGCACCACCGGTAATTAAGTAAGTACCATCCGCTTTAAATTCGATATGACCAGGAGGAGCAACTTGTACATCTCCTTCCATCGAAACAATTACTTTTCCGATGTGACGTGCACCTGCCATAAATTGGAAAGCATCAGCTGTCTTCGCAACAGGGAATACTTTTACAGGATGAGCAGGGAATTTATTCGCAACAAAATAATCAATTGATTCCTGGAATAATTTTCCACCAAACAATTCTTTTTGCTTGAATAATCGGTCCACATCCACGCCAAAATAAGTAAGGTTATTTCCGAAAGGCTGTAAACCTAATTTACTGTTTCTGTAAATATCTGTTTTTCCTATCTCCACGAAACGACCATAAGCAGAAAGACATTTAACGCTTTTGAAAATGGCTTCACCTGAAAGTGAATTCAAAATAACATCCACTCCTTTACCTTTTGTTTTCGCCATGATCTGATCAGCAAAATCCAGCGTACGTGAACTCATAATGTTTTCAGGCTCCACACCAATACTTTCAATGTATGCACGTTTATCAGCACTACTTACTGTTGCATAAATTTCAGCACCAATTGCTTTTGCAATATGAATTGCAGCAATACCAACTCCACCTGCAGCAGCATGAATAAGGATAGTTTCACCTTTTTCCAGTCGGCAATGATGAACTAAAGAGAAGTAAGCAGTTGTATAAACAACCGGTAAACTTGCTGCTTCGTTCCAGTTAATGTTTTTTGGTTTCTGAACAACGTGACATGCTCTTGGATAAGCAAATCCGCCTAAACAAGATGCTGCAGTTGCCATCACCTCATCACCCACTTTTACATTGGTTACATTTTTTCCAACAGATGCAACAACTCCGGCACATTCCAAACCAAATGTTTTACCAAATAAACCGCCAACAACGGCAGCATCAGAAAGTAATCCCATACCGATCATGATGTCGCGGAAATTCAAAGCAGAAGCTTTGATCTTTATTTCCACTTCACCTTCTGCTGGTGATCGTCTGTCTGTTTGACGTAGTGTAATATTATCCAACACACCGTATTCGGTCATGTCTGCAAAATAAGGCGAACCTTCAGCAGGCACAGTTTTCTTAGCACGTTGCGCGATATTCTCGGAAGAGATACGCTCTAACTTATTTACATAACGTTTTTTAGTTCTGTAAGCAATTTCGTCTTCGGTATCGTTACTGAAAAACTCTTCCAGTAATGAATCAATTTCTTCATCCTTCACAGGAGAACTGAAATCAACCATAGTCGATTTATAGATCGGGAACTCATTTACGATAACTCGGCTTACTCCACGTAACCCTTCTTGTGAAAGGTTCAATGTTTTTGGAGTTCCGCCAACAGTTTGTGCTCCGCTTGATAACAACCAGATGTCCGGTGTTTCTTTAAAGTGTGTTGTGTTTAATTTACGCATCACATTCATCAACATGATGGAAGAATGTTCTTCTGATTTGATGATGTTCTCCACGTTCAATTGCTCGTTGCTCACACTGTCCAATCCCCAGGCAAAAATAATTCCCTGGAATTTTCCTTTGTTCGCGATCAGGTCAATTAATTTATCCGCAACACTTTGTTCCAAAGTATCTACTTCAAACAAGGTATCAGATATTTTATTGAATCCTGTTCCCTTTTTCACGATAGTACACTCTTTATTTAGTGCTCCTAATCTGGAAACTATTTTATTAGCTACTCCGCTATCATCAGCAAATACTAACCAATCAGCGTTAGCTAACTTAGCAGGATTTTCATCCGCTTTAGCAGAAAGATCTAATTTCTCTGCTCTTGCCATAATGATACTTTGACAAGAAGAATCGTTTTTCTCAAAATCGCTATACAATGCAACATCAGAATAACCATTGCTTTCCAATACCTTCTTCCATGTTTCAGGTTTCATGGTAGCATGATCTTTACGGATATCTAAATCTTCATACAACCACCAACCTTCTGTCATACCGAAAATAAAATCAAGGTACACCGGAGAGTTTGTTACTTCCAACATCATCAACACCCCTTCGGATGCTAACAATTGTTTCACATGTGTAAGAGTTGTTGCTAAATTGCGAGTTGCGTGAATAACATCCGAAGCAATAATTAAATCGAATGAGTTCAAATCAATTCCTTGTTCAGAAGGATCTTTTTCAATATCCATGATCTTGTATTGAACAAATGGATACTTCGCAAAACGTTGCTGCGCCTTCAACATAAACATATGCGATAAGTCGGTGAACACATATTCAGTTCTGTCGGCAGGAAATAATGGAAGCAAAGCTTGCGTCATTCCACCAGTTCCTGCACCTACTTCAAGCACACGTAATGTCTGATCTTCAGGAAGATTTTTTATTAATTCAGAAATTGCTTTTGCAGCAATGTCGTTGTATTTCTTAAATGCAAATCCTTCTACATAATAACGTACGATCGCATCCCATTTATCTTCCGGGAAGATCAACTGGATCGGATCAACCGTTCCTGTTAATACACCTGTAATGTCCGGACCGCAACGGCCAAGCAATGTTGACTCATGGTGGAACTGAGGATATTTTTTGCTCAACTCATCCATCCAAGCTCTTACATCTCTGAAATCAGGAGTCTTCAAAACAGTATAGTTTCCATTACCTCCGGAAACAATTCCTGCATCCTTCAACAATTTGAACATGTGATGGAACAAACGATTGTGATCTTTGATGACCTCAAATTTTTTCGCTAATTCCTCAACATTTATTTTATAACCTACTTCGAATGACATTCCCATTTCTTTTAAAGAACTGCAGATGTATCCGATTGTTAATTTATATTGTTCCGGTTCGTACTGTTTGTAATATTCGTCTTGTTCGTGACGCGCTTTTACTTCATTCAATGTTTCAGTAACAGCTGTTTTAATAGAGTTTGGCGAAGGTAAAAACTCACCCGGATTACGAAGTAATTCCTGATCAGTACGTGGTTTCATGTTCCAGTTGTATTCATAGAACCAACGGTCTTGTTCTCCACCTGATTCCCCACGTGAACCTTTCAGATATTGAGATTTGAAACCATGAAACTCAGCAACTAAACTTCCGTCTTCATTAAAGATCCATAATTCACCCAATGCATATTCATCGGTCCATTCTCTCAAACGACCATGAACAATAAGTTTGAATGTTTTTGGTTTTTCGTAAAATTTAATTCTATCAATGTGAACGGGAACATACACCCCCATTTTTTTATTGACATCGTCACGCTCAGAGAAAATTCCGAATACTGTCTGGAAACAGCTATCCAAAACTCCCGGATGAATATTGAATTGGAAAAATTCTGAACGGATACTTTCATGAACTTCAATTTCAGAAATTGATTCCCAATGTCCGTCACTTCTCCACAATTTTTTAATTGCCCGGAAGCTTGGCCCTAGGTATAATCCGCTTTCTAATAATTCATCGTGCATTGGTTTAACAGGCACAGCAATATTTACACGGGTACGGATATCATCCAGATCAACTTTAATCGGAACAAATTTATCACCGATGTGATTCATTTTTCCATTGGAACACATGGTCCATTGTGCATCTTTACCTTTTGGTTTGGTGTACACAAAGTAATCTCCGCCATCAGCAGATATGTCCATTTGAATATGTGGTGGATCACCTGCATCAGGTAAAAATAATGCACTTGCAAAGTTTAAATCTTCAAGGAATTCAAATTTCTCTCCGAAAGAAGCAATCGCTGCACCTATTGATAAATCAACATGTCCCGCACCAGGGAATACAATTGGCCCCTGTACTTTATGATCTTCAATGTATGGATAAGTTCTTTTATCCAATGTAACATCCCAAAGAATATTGCTGCTTTCTCTGGCAGAAATATCTTTACGATTAAGATGAGGATGATTGTATTCCCTCGCTCCTAATCTCATTTTCTTTCCTTCAGTTGTTTCTAACCAATAGGATTCTTTTTGCCAGGGATATTTTGGTAATTTAACAAGTGTATTATCAGTACCATAAAATAATTTCCAGTCAACTACACAACCCCAGGAATGTAATGCAGCAACCGATGCAAGGAAAGTACGTTTTTCTTCTTCTTTTCTTCTTAGAGAAGGAATAACCAATCCTTTTTTCTTTTTGTTTGCAAACAGATCATTGATACCGATTGCATGAATCGGATGTGGTCCTAATTCGATGAAAGTATCAAAACCATCATTCATTTGTGCTTCAACAGCGGATGTGAAATAAACAGGTTCACGAACGTTGCGGAACCAATACATTGGAACCAGGTCTTCGCCTTTTACTTCTTTTCCTTCAACGGTTGAGTAGAAAGGAATTTTTGTAGCACTCGTCTTGAATTCGCCTAAGGAAGCTAATAATTCTTCTTTCAAGGGTTCCATGTGATGACTGTGGAACGGTACGTTTACTTCTAATAAACGATGGAAAATATCTTTTTTATTTAACTCTTCTGCTATTTCCAGAATTGCATCGGTATCTCCTGAAAGAGCTACCATTGCAGGACCATTTACTGCACCAACTGAAACACGATGCTCTTTACCAACAAGGTATTTACTTGCTTCGGCAACAGGCAATCCAACAGCTAACATTCTTCCTTTGTCGGTTGCTTTGTATTGCACACGACTTCTATGAAAGATCAACAATACAGCTTGTTCCAATGTTAATGCACCGGAAGCATAACCTGCGGCTACCTCACCAATACTGTGTCCAACCACTGCACCAGGAGTGATACCAACGGCTTTCCACATTTCATACAATGCGATCTGAACCGCGAATATGGCGGGTTGTGCAATGTTTGTATCGCTGATGCGTGACGATGCTTCATCTTTTGTTAACTCTTCGATCAATGACCAATCAGCATGTACCGAAAGCATTTTATCTAATTTCACAATCGTTTCTCTGAACAACGGTTCTTTTTCAAAAAGCTGTCTTCCCATTGCCCACCATTGTGGTCCTTGTCCGGAGAATACAAATACGATTTTATTTTTTATTTCGTTTGTTCTGCCTTCTGCGATTCCGGTTGTGGTTTCACCATTCAGGTAGATTTGCAAATTGGTTGCAAGTTCATCTTTTGATTCCGCAACAACAGCTAAACGCATGTCGTGGTGAGAATTACGAACTGCTGAAGAAAAACAAATATCATTAAAACTATCTTTGTTTTTTTTGTCCTGAAGGTATCCGATATAAGATTCTACAGAAGCTTTAAGCGCATCCGTATGACGGGCAGAAACGGTAAATACTTTTAAGCCTTTTTTGTTTTTTGATTTCGGACTAGGTTTATCATAACCTTCCAACACGATGTGCACATTTGAACCACCAAAACCAAATGAATTTACACCACCATAACGAGGAGCACCTTTGGTGATAGGCCATGGAATGCTTTCCGTTGGTACTTTTAATTTTAATTCGTCAAACGGAATATTCGGATTTCCTTTTTTGAAATGAATATTTGGCGGGATAATTTGATTTTTTAAAGCAAGCGCTAATTTAGCGATCCCTGCAGCACCTGAAGCCGGCTCCAGGTGACCAATATTTGATTTTACAGAACCGATGTAACAATCATCTTTCCGGTCTTTCCCAATTACATTTCCAATTGAATTTGTTTCGATCGGGTCGCCTACAAAGGTACCAGTACCATGTGCTTCCACATATTTTACAAGATGCGGGTCAATGTTTGCATCGATATATGCATCCACCAATAGGTCCTGTTGAGCAATTGGATTAGGTACAGAAATTCCTTTTGTAGCACCATCCTGATTTACCGCAGAACCTTTGATAATAGCGTAAATAGTGTCGTTATCTTTTTTCGCCTGAGCCAATGTTTTAATAAAAATAAGTCCGGCTCCTTCACTTCTCACATATCCGTTTCCTCTGTCATCAAAAGAATAACAGGTTCCATCCGGAGAAAGGAAACCGCCTTTACTGAATCCCATTTGAGGTTCAGGTTTTAAAATAGAGTTTACACCACCTGCAAAAGCTGCATCTGCATCACCTTCCCAGATAGCTCTGCAAGCCAAGTGAATCGCATTTAATGAAGAAGAGCATGCAGTATCGAGTGCGAAACTAGGCCCTTTTAAATTGTAAGAATAAGAAATACGATTAGCTGCGATACACATGGCAGCACCTACATTGGTATGTGCACCGATATTTACACGCTCACTGGGAGTGTTTTGAATATCCCCATAATCATGAGCTGAAATACCAATATAAACAGCGGTACGGGAACCATCTAAGTCATTTAATCTCAATCCGGCATCCTGAACAGCTTCGTAAGAAACTTCCAGCAACATGCGCTGCTGTGGATCCATACGTGATGCTTCTAATGGAGAAATACCAAAAAATCCGGCATCAAATTTCTCCACGTTATTAATAAAACCGCCTCTTTTTATGCTAATTTTACCTGCTCTCCTGAACTCAGGGGCAAACATTGCTTCTACATCCCAACGATCTGCTGGAACTTCAGTTAATGCATCTTTCTTCTCGATCAACAAATTCCACAATTCTTCTGGTGAATTTACATCTCCGGGAAATCTACATCCGATCCCGATAATCGCTAATGGTTCTCTTTTTCTCATGTTTTGCTTTAATGTTTAATGCTGTGCTCTAATATGCTCTGATAGCTATCTGAAATTAGTTAAAAAGTATCAAATTTTTATCGAAAAGTAGCAAAGATAATAAAATTCGTCAAACCGTAGTATTTATGTTTGCTTTTATATATGAATAAAGGTTTTATAAGGGCTTCACATTATTATTTTTTGCCCCCTGTTTTTCTTAAAATAAAGAAATAAAAAAAACAGGTTCAACATAAAAAAATGAAAGAAGCATTGAAAATACTATACAATTTTTTTTAAACGATGAGAAATCTCAAATGATTTATATCATGTTTTAATATGATTCTTTACACTTTCTTTGAGTGGAGAAAAACAGTGTCTTTTTACATGTAATGGTTTATTATTAAAACTATCTTTTTTCAATGCGAACAACATATACTTTAGCTAAGTGCAAAAACTGCAACACCCATTTACATTCTCTTTTCGAGACTCTTGATCCAAAAGAAACCAGCTTGCTAAACGAACATAAATCCTGTTCATTTTATAAAAAAAATCAAATTATTTTTAGTCAAAATAGTCAGGCACATGTTCTTTATATTATTTGTTCCGGAAAAGTAAAACTGTATCAATTATCGGAGAACGGAAGAGAACAAATTGTGCGTATGGCAAATGCGGGTGATATTCTTGGATATCGTGCACTCTTAAGTAACGATCGTTACACCTCTTCAGCCGAAACAATTGAAGAAGCAAATATTTGTGTTATTCCAAAAGAATTCTTTTTTAATCTGATGGCAAAAAACCCATCCATTACTGCCCATTTAATGAGGATCTTATCGGACGATCTTAAAAAAGCAGAACATAAAATAACGGATCTTGCACAAAAGCCTGTAAGAGAACGTATGGCCGAAGCGATATTATTTATCAAGGAAACGTATGGTTATGAAAAGGATAACGCGACTATAAATGTTGTATTGACTCGTGAAGAGCTGGCCAATATTGTTGGAACGGCTACCGAAACAGCGATACGTTTATTATCCGAATTAAGACAGGAACACTTGATCGATTTTATCGGTAAAAAAATAAAAATCCTGAATCACGCGAGGTTAACTGAGTTGGCGAATGTGAATGATTAATTTTTTTGATTAGTAACTTCTACCTCAAACCACAAACTTCTTATTGCCTTTTTGTTGGCTGTTTATAGCACTTGCATTTATAAAATAAACGCCATTCTCTAATCACTTATGTCCATACTTGTTGTTTTGTTTAATTCGCAACGGTCATTTCGAGCGGAGTCGAGAAAGTGTGCAGGGCTAAATATTGAACTATAATATATTTAGAATTGCTATAAACAACAGTATCAGATAAACCCTAGCATGCAATTTTTGTGAACAGCCCTAAAACAAAAACATCCCGCATTTCTGCGGGATGTTTTTTGTTTTTAACCATTAGCAATACGTTTTATCCGCATTTGGAATGTCCGCAACTTTTGCATTTTAAACATCCTTCTTCATAGATCAACCCATCGGTATCACCACAACTTGAACATGTTTTATCTTTTGCAACTGTTCCATCCGGGATGAACTTCTTAAGTGCTCTTTCCACACCATGTTTCCAGGTATTGATACTGTCGCTGTATAAATTCAAATTCTCCACCAAGTCCACAACCTTTGGAATTGGCATTCCATGGCGCAATACACCTGAAATCAATTTTGCATAGTTCCAATATTCTTTATTAAATGAACGTGACAGACCTTCAATGGTCACACGGTATCCTTCTTTGTCAAGATATTGGAAATCGTAACGTTTGGTATCTTCCGTACTGGCACTTTTCAATATCCAACCTGATTTTACCCATGATGGAATCACAAATGAATCTTCATACTTACCGGTGAATATCTCGTATGGTTTACCATTGATAGAACCCACAAAAGCGATCCATTTTTCATCATGATTCATGAAACGAACAATTTCTGCTTCCAGACGTTCCGGACGGATAGGTGCAATTGTTTCAACGATCTCATCATTTTTCTTTTCTTCTTTCTTTTTGTCTGTTGACACCAACACACCACTACGAGAACCATCACGGTAAACGGTAATACCTTTCAATCCTTGTTTCCAGGCTTCGAAATAAATTTCTCCAACTGTATCTTCTGATACATCAGCAGCTAAATTTATTGTTGAACTGATGGAATGTGTAGTATATTTCTGAACAATGGCTTGTAATTTTATACGTTTCACCCAGTCAATTTCAGGAGCAGTGGAACCTTTGTATGGGCTCTTGCTGATATCCGTTTCACCGGTAGCTTCCATCCATTGTTTTAATTTATGGTGATATACCACAAACTCCTGCCATGAATCGCCCATTGGATCTCTGAAATCAACACGGTTGTTTGTATCCAACGGATTTACTTTTCTTCTGCGTTTGTAGGAAAGCATAAATACAGGCTCAATACCTGATGATGATTGTGCCAGCATACTCAATGTTCCTGTAGGTGCAACAGTACTCAAGGATATATTTCTTCTGCCATGTTTCATCATACGGTTGTATGACTCCGGAAATTCTTTTTGGAACATTTGAATAAACTCAGATGTGTTTTCAATTTTCGAATTGAAGTCTTCAAATTTTCCACGTTCAATAGCCATATCAATAGAGCTATCAAATTCCGCTTCACATTTTGTTTTCATGATCTTATCCACTTCAAGCAATGCTTCTTCTGAATCGAATCCAAAACTTAAAGCAGCCATCGTATCAGCTAATGCAGTAAAACCAAGACCTGTTCTTCTTCCTTTTTTTCCTGCATTGTAAAGCAGTTTCCAAGTATCTACCTCTACTTCTTTTACATAATCAGGCTCCGGATCAGCGTTTATTTTTGCTAAAATGCGATCGATATGTTCTAATTCCAGATCAACCAAGTCATCCATTAATCGTTGTGATTCATAGGTTGTTTCATAGAATTTTTTGTAATCAAATTTTGCTTTTGTTGTAAATGGATTTTCAACAAAATTATACAGGTTAAGCGCAATTAATCGGCAGCTATCTCCGCCTTGCATAGCGATTTCGGAACAAGGATTTGTTGAAACGTTTCTGAATCCTGGATATACCGATGATGTAGAATAATAATGCTGACGATCCCAGAAAATCAATCCCGGCTCAGCAGTGTTGTGTGCACACTTAATAATGGTTTTCCACAAATCGCGAGCTTTCACAGTTTTTGAAAACTTCGGAGTTGGAGAATCGATTGGGAAACGCAATGTGTAATCCTTATCCTCAGCAACAGCATTCATAAATTCGTCAGATAAACGCACAGAGATATTTGCTCCTGTTACTTTTGACAGATCTTGTTTGATGCTGATAAATTGTTCCACATCAGGATGAGCAATATCAATAGTGATCATCAAGGCACCACGTCTTCCATTTTGCGCAACTTCACGGGTAGTATTGGAAAAACGCTCCATAAAAGAAACAGCTCCTGTTGTTGAACCGGCAGCATTTGATACCATCATACCGGAAGGACGCAACGTAGATATATCTGCACCAACACCGCAACGTCTTTTAAACAATTGTGCCATTTGTTGATCGGTATAAAATATACCTCCGTATGAATCATAAATTTCAGGTAATACAATACAATTAGATAAAGATGCGATCACATGAGGATTACCTAATGATGACATTACACTTCCCTGAGGAATAACATGCTTGAACTTTTGAAAATAGGCAAGTATTTTTTCTTCATCTAAATGACTACGTTTTTGGCCATATTTTGAAAGGTTTTTTAAACTTCCATTTAAATGAGCTTTTTCTTTGTGCTCGTTTTCTTTGCGTGCAAATTCTTTTGCCATACGCAAATGCATATCATCCGGAGTCAGTTCAACTAATTTGCCTTCTTTATTTTTCATGGCATATTTGTTTATCCATGTGGAAGCTGCTAGCTCATCTCCATCAAAATAGGCTACACTTTTTTCAAACACTTCTTCATATGAATATGTTTGGCCGATCAATTTTTTTTCGATTTTTTCAGTTTTTTCAGTAGTTTTCAATGACAACATCTTATTTTTGGGTTTATATTATTTTGTTTCCTTTTATCCGTAGAAATCGGACGCAAGATAAAAAGAGATAAATTAATTTTCGATTTGTAGTTTTTAACATTCGATTTCAGTTATCAACAGTCACACTTTTTGTCATGCATAATTATGCCTTTTGTCATGCAAAATATTTTAATTGTCTATGGAATCATAAATTAATTTACTTATATTAACGCGTGAAAAATCCTTTTTCTTGAAAACAAAACTATTTAATTCAATTATCTTTGGTCCTATAACCAGCCGCAGGCTTGGATTGTCGCTTGGCATTAATTTATTACCCACCGATTCGAAGCTGTGTAATTTCGATTGCATTTATTGCGAATGTGGCTGGACCGACCTGAAATCAGCACCTAAAGTAGAATTTCATAAAAGAGCAGATGTAAAAAACCAATTAGAAACTATTTTAAAACAGCTTCAGTCAGAAGAAAAAAAATTAAATTCCATCACGTTTGCAGGCAATGGAGAGCCAACCCTTCATCCTGATTTTAATTTAATAATTGATGATGTAATTAAATTGCGTGATCATTATTTCCCTTTATGCAAAATTTCGGTACTATCAAACAGCTTGATGTTAAACAATAGTAAGGTTACTGAAGCATTAAAAAAAGTGGACAATCGGATTTTAAAATTAGATGCCGGCACCGAAGAAACATTTCAACTCATCAATCAACCATTAAATAAACGAACACTCAAATGGGTTGTAGAGCAATTAATAAAATTTAATGGTGACCTTACCATTCAAACTTTATTTTTAAAAGGAAAATACAAGAATCACACCATTGATAATACAACAGATTTTGAAATAGAATCCTGGCTTTCTAATTTAAAAAAAATAAAACCGAAATTAGTGATGCTCTATTCTCTTGACAGGGCAACACCTGCAAAAGACTTACAAAAAATTGATGCAGCAACTTTAAATAGTATTGCAAAAAAGGTGGAAGCAATCGGAATAGAAGCAATAGTAAGTTAAAAATTAGTATAAAAAAGAAGGAAGCATTTTTTGCTTCCTTCTTTTTTTATATAATACAATTTAAATTTACCTTACTAAAGTAACATGTCCTATATAATAATGTTTGCTTCCTTTGAAATCTTTGAAATATACTTTCCAAACATAAGCATCCTGTTTTAGCATGGTACCGGAGTTATTCATTTTACCATTCCAGCCTTCAAAAATATCCGATGATTTATAAACACGTTCTCCCCAACGATCAAAGATTAAAATTTCGAAATTCTTATAATCCACTCCATCCGCCTGCACCATAAATAAGTCATTCAGCCCATTTGCATCAGGTGTAAATGCATTCGGTGAATAAAAAGTTACAATTGGATCTATCACAACTGTTCCATCAGCTGTATCAATACAACCATAAATATTTGAAACAATTAATTGAATATCATAGGTACCTGTATCAGGAAAAACAAAAGATGGATTAGAACCTGTTGCCGATCCTGTCGATCCTAATAATCCGAAAGCCCAGTTCCATGTATTTATTTGACCGGTAGAATAATCAATAAAATGAACTTCAGGGTTTGTAATAGATGTTGGTTGAGGTGTTGCAATAAATGCGGCCACAGGTTGAGAATGAATAAGGATAGAATTAGTGTTTGTGATAGTTGAAATACATCCGGGAGGAATAGTATAAGTAAGGGAAACATCGTAACTGCCTGCGGCCATGTATGTATTGGAAACATTCTGTTGAGTTGAACTATTGCCATCGCCAAATGTCCAGGCTAAATTTCCACCGGCAGGACTAACAGTACTTATAAACGAAATGGTTGTTGGTTCACATCCTTGAGTGGTGTCTGTTGTGTATGAAATAATCGGATTTGCAATCACATCAATTACATCGGTATCAATTGAACCACACAAACCGGGTAGCGTATAGGTAATTGTATGGCTTCCTCCCCCTGCAACAGCAGGATCAAAAACACCTGTTGCAGCATCTGTAATTCCAGCCCCTGACCATGTTCCTCCAGGACTAACAGCTGTAAGTGTTACAGAAGGATATGAAGTACAGAAAGGACCTACATGCGTGATGGTTGAATTAAGCTGTGAAACAACCACTATTGTCATTGTATCAACAGCAGAACAAGGTGTAGTAATGGTATAAGTTATGATATGACTTCCGACACCGGCAGTTGCCGGATCAAATGTGCCTGTTGTTGCATTTGTAATTCCTGTACCTGTCCAGGTTCCTCCCGTTGTGGCAGCACTTAAGGTAATTGCAGCAGCGGTTGAACATTGCTGAGCAGCCTGAGTAATTGTTGCATCGGGCTGAGGAGTAACAATGATATTGATTGTATCGGCTGCTGTACCACAGTTTCCGTTGATCGTAAAATATATTTCATGCGTTGGACCTGCCCCGGCAATTGCGGGATTAAAAACCCCTAAGTTAGTATTTGTTATTCCCGGACCCGACCATGTTCCGCTTCCAACAGGAACAGAAACCTGCAAGGTATCCAGAGGACCATTAACACAATACGGGCCGGCAGGTGTAACAGTTAAGGTACTAATATTAACAACATTTACCTGAACCGAATCAGTTGTTGAGCATCCACCGGCAATATCAGTTACTGTAACAGTAAATGTTGTTGTAGCGGTAGGTTGAGCGGTTGTATTTTGAATACTTGCATTTGCAATATTTCCACTGGCAGGAGCCCACTGATAACTATAGCTGGATGGATTTGCTGCAACAGCACATGTTGTGAAACGGGTGTTAGGACGTTCGAACTGTGATATGAATGTATCAGGTGATGGAAGACCGCATCCTGAATTAGGATCTTCATAATCATTGATAACTGAAGCAAATGCTGTAGTTGTTTTGTTTAATACATCAGTACTTGTGTAGGCAGTGTTACTATAACACATTTCCACTATCAGGTTGGATATTCCATCCCATTCATAAGGTGTTGCAAAATTAAAAACATTCCAACCAACTGCTGTATTTGTAGCTATAGGACCATATACAACAGTGCTAACATTTTGAAACGAGGTATTTGGAAGAGAAGATAAATTGGTACAACCCATTTTTATATTAAATCCATTGTAAGGGGCAGAACTGTTTTTTTGAGATACATCAAAAGCAAGTGAGGTTATTTTTCCGCCAACAAAACCAAGGGCATTAAGTTCAGCAGAAGTATAAAGAATTTGAATTCTTCCATTGTCCCAAAATCCTGTAAAGGGCGTTGGATATTGATTTGTTGTTAATGTTCCCGTTCCTAAAGTAACAGGAACAGAAGAGGCGCAGCCTCCTGTTGCACTCAAGCCGCATGTAGCCGGAACACCATTCCCAAAACTGAGTGCCAAGGTGGCTGTTTGACCTGAACAAAATGTAGTATCTGCAAAAGCAATAATAGAAGGAGTGACAGCAGGGATCACTGAAATTGTAAGACTATCCTTTTTTACACAACCGGACGTATTAGTTATGGTTACTGTATAGGTATAAGTGCCGGGCGAAGTAATACTTGCCACCGGATTTGCAATTGACGTATTGTTTAAATAGGTTGCAGGCACCCATTGGTAGGTATATCCGGCACCTGCAGGAGAAAGATTTATGATCCCTAATTGAATTGGTTGCAGCAAACAGGAAGCAGTGGCACTTTGAGTAATATTATACGTAAAATCCGGAACCACATTAACAATTACTGTATCTGTTAACAAACAGCCATTACCACCATTACATGTCAACAGATAGGTAGTGGTACTTGTTGGAGATGCAATCGGGGTTTGACAAGGGTTACATGAAAAATTTGTCCCCACTACCAGTGGCGGACCACTGATAACAGACCAGTTAAAAACAGTTCCCGGACCGACAGCATTGAGTGTTACTCCTTGGGTTCCACATTTTATTTGATCCGGTCCTGCATTGGTTGCTGATAATACATCGATCAGATAATTTACCGTTTGCTGACCTGTTACCGGACACGCATTATCAGAAATTGTAAGTGCGAAGGTGGTATTTAAGCCAGATGACCCAGGAGGCGCTGTCCAACCAACAGTAATTTGGATTGGATTGGTTCCGGAGCTTGTAATTGTTGAACCCACTAAAACCTGAGCAATATTTGTAGTATAGGATAAAATATTTGCAGCATCGGGATCGGTAAAACTCATTTGAAATGAAAAAGGAATATTTTCACATATCTGTAGCGAGTTAGGTCCTGTAGTTGCTGCGCCAATCCCAACAAGATTACTAATTCCACCTGAATTACACGGGATCACCTGGTTTGTACAATTTACTACAACCATCTGAATATCCCTGATTACAGTTCCGATCACAATTCCGTTAATGTCTTTTTCTGTCACCATAAAAGACACCACAAAATTTCCAATCGCTGTAGGAGTGAATGAAATTAAGCCCGTAAGAGCATCAATTGTAATTCCTGGCATTGGAGCAGAGCCGGAATAACCACCAGCATAAGTTACAGGAGTTGTAGAATTACCATCCATTGCATCAACTAAAGAATAGGACAGTGTGTTTCCATCTAATTCAACTACCCCCGGACTATAACATACCGGCTGGTTAACACACATATATGGTAAAGGTTGAGAAGTAAAATAAGGTGAATTATTAGTTGGTGCAACAACATTATTAAGTGTTGCATAAAAGGTATAACTCGGTTGAGTTGTTACATTTATGGAAGTATTTCTGCAGCAGGATGTATGTTCAAAGGTCCATAGGCTGCATGCTCCAGGCAAGGTAACAATTGCAGAATAAACATTTTTTTTATTTCCCGGCAAAGTACCACCTGCTGTGCAAGATGTTTGGCTTAAAGAAGAAGGACATATTTGAGAAATTTCCAATGCTGAATCCAGAGCCACGGTAAAAGAAAGATTTGTTAAACCACACGTATTAGTGGCAGAAACCGTTAAACTTGTTCCGGGATCAAAAGCCGAGCAGTCCCAGTAATTAACCAATACCACTTTGTATTGGTTCCCACCTAAAGAAGTGTAGGTTATTTCCCCTCCGGAAACATGCGATGCAGCGGCAAATTTTGGCAAACTACTAAAGAGGATCACTAACCCAATTATTGCTGTAATTTTTTTGATCATGATCAGTTTTTGAGTTTGTATTTTATTTCTAAATGTTTGTAAATATATTTTTTACTAATCAAATTTAATTCTACAAAAATTATTATAAGCAACTAAATTACAAAAAAATTAGTAATTGATAAGGATTTTTCGGTTTTGAAGTACAAAATGAACCCAATTTCTATCTCTTATCAGAGATCAGATGACAAAACTTTGAAATTAGTTGCATCTTAAAATACAAAAAATCAAAGGAGTGTTATTTAGTTTTAAATTTACCATGTGAAAACTATTTTGTTGGTATATCATTATCTTAACTACCTGTTCAAGTCAACTAATGAACATGGGGTACATTCTCCTTTTATTTTCGATCTGTTGACCAATGTGATCTATACCCGATCGGATTTTTATGTTTATCAAAAAATTGAAGAGTTAAGAGAAAAATTATTAGACTCCGACCAACAAATAAAAGTGAAGGATCTGGGTGCAGGCTCTCAGTTTCAAAAAAACAATCTTAAAAAAATAAAAAACATTGCAAAAAATGCCGCAAAGAACCCAAAATATGCCCAATTATTATTTCGGCTCGTAAATCATTTTCAACCTTCTTTGGTTTTAGAATTAGGCACCTCCTTAGGTATCAGTACTGCTTATTTAGCTTCTGCAAATTCGAAAACAAAAATCATTAGTATAGAAGGCTGCCCTGAAACTGCAAAAATTGCATCTCAGAATTTTGAAAAATTAGAATTAAAAAATATTGAACAAATTGCGGGTAATTTTGATGATGTTTTACCAATAATTATAAGTAAACAGGATAAAATTGATTTTGTTTTGTTTGATGGGAATCATCGCAAAAAAGCCACTTTAGATTATTTTCTGATATGTTTAGAAAAAGCAACTGAAAATAGCGTTTTTGTATTTGATGATATTAACTGGTCGGATGAAATGAGAGAAGCCTGGCAAGAAATTAAAAACAATAATCAGGTCACTGTGACGATAGATCTTTTTTTTATGGGAATTGTATTTTTTAGAAAAGAACAGGCTAAACAACATTTTATTATTAAATTTTAATCTGCGAATTGCGAATTTTTCCGAATTTATGAATCCGGAGTGTTTGCAAATTTAATTTGTAAATTTGTGAGATATAGTAAATTTCAAGATTCGTAAATCCATTTTTTTATTAGTAATTCCTAGATTAATCATGCAAGCAATTATTCAATTAACTAATATCGCTAAGAATTATAAAATAGGTACTGAAGTTATTCATGCCTTGCGCTCTGTTTCACTTGAAATTTACAAAAACGAATATGTTGCATTAATGGGCCCTTCCGGTAGCGGAAAATCAACACTCATGAATGTTTTAGGATGCCTGGACAGTCCCAGCAGCGGCAACTACATATTGAACGGAAAATCAGTTGCGCAAATGGCCGATAATAATTTGGCGGAAGTTCGTAATAAAGAAATCGGCTTCGTATTTCAATCATTTAATTTATTACCCCGCTCAACAGCTTTGGATAATATTATGCTTCCTCTTATATATGCAGGAATTGGCAAAACAGACAGGTTGCTCCGAGGGAAAGAAGTTTTGGAACAGGTTGGGTTAGGAGATCGTTTAACGCATAAACCAAATGAACTTTCCGGTGGTCAGCGACAAAGAGTTGCTATTGCCAGAGCATTGGTAAATCATCCTGCAATTATTTTAGCAGATGAACCTACCGGGAATCTGGATTCTAAAACATCCATAGAAATAATGGGGTTGTTTGAAAAAATTCACAAAAAAGGAAATACCATTATTCTGGTAACGCATGAGGAAGATATTGCCAAATATGCACATCGTATTGTTCGTTTAAAGGATGGAATTGTTGAACATGATTACAAAAATGAGCACATTACTACTGTTGCAATGAGCTAATTTGACAAATTTGATACTGGATTTCAAATTTTAATTATAAAATTTTCAAACGACAAATTTTCAAATTACATGAAAATATATACCAAAACCGGAGATAAGGGCCAAACTTCATTGATAGGCGGAACACGTGTTCCCAAGCATCATGAACGCATAGAAGCTTATGGAACTGTGGATGAATTGAATTCATACATTGGTTTAATCCGCGATCAGCAAATAGATGAACATTCAAAAAAACTTTTGATCGAAATTCAAGATCGTTTATTTACAATTGGATCTTCTTTAGCATCCGATCCTGAAAAGTCGAAGATGAAACTTCCCGATCTAAAGGAAGAGGATGTTACTTTATTGGAGAATGAAATTGATAAAATGAATGAATCATTGCCCGAAATGAGATCATTTGTATTGCCGGGTGGGCATACTACGGTGTCCTTTTGCCACATTGCACGCTGTGTTTGCCGCAGGGCAGAGCGTTTAAGCATTCATCTGGCTGAACATAGTTTTGTTTCAGAATTAGTGATTAAATACCTCAATCGTCTGAGTGATTATTTATTTGTTCTATCCCGCAAATTCACTCAAGATCTGCATGTTTCAGAAATCCCATGGAAACCTCGTATGTAATTAATTGCATGAATCATTTTGATTAGTGGAATAAATTTTTACTTTTGCACGAAAATCGGAAATCTTATAAAATATTTACGTTTTAGAATGTAACATCAAAAAAGTCTTTACATTCTAAATTTCAAAAAATAAAAAAACTATGTACTGGACACTTGAATTAGCAAAAAACTTGGAAGATGCGCCTTGGCCGGCATCAAAGGATGAATTGATCGACTTTTCAATCCGTTCAGGAGCTCCTATGGAAGTAATTGAAAATCTTCAGGAAATTGAAGATGAAGGGGAAATTTATGAATCTATCGAAGAGATTTGGCCTGATTATCCTACAAAAGAAGATTTTTTCTTTAATGAAGATGAATATTAGTACTTCAAAAAAGAAGCCTCGCAAATTTTGCGAGGCTTTCTTTTTTGGAGTAGAATCCGTTATTTTTTATCATCATCCTTGTCATCATTCGCTTCCACTTCTTTTTTTACAAAGTTTCCATTCGCATCAAATATATAATCTGCCTCATCCACTTCTGCCTCATAACTTACCTTGCCGGAAGCATCTGTAATTTTGGAGGCTTCTTTTATTTTTTTACCTGCCATGTTTTTAGCACAGTAATCACTGATCGTTTTAGGTAAGTCCGAAACATTCATTTCTACCTCTGTTGCGATCAATTGTCCATTTGGTCCAAATTCTACTGAAGTTTCTATTTTGTTCTCAGTAAATTCTGCTTCGAAGTTATTTCCTTCTTTTTCCCATTTATCAACTTTTGCATTGGGATGTAGTTTTGATAAAGAGCTTTTAATTGCTGCAGGAACATCTGCTTCATTAACTTTTTGAGCATTAGCTGTGATTGCTGAGAACCCGATCGCTAGTAAAAAAAATGTTTTTTTCATGGGATAGTTTTTTTATTATTTATAAATGTTATGTTTTCAAATTATACTACAATATTAATTATTGATTCTGTTTTAATTCTGTGGGCGATTCTCTTGTTTAAAAATGGAAAACTATTCCGTCCAACCAGTAAAATCAAATTTTGAATTTCAGTTCAATTGTATGTACTGAATCTGTACATGTATAATTAATAGTGATTTTATACTTATCACAAATCTCTTTTACGATTGCCAATCCCAAACCAATAGATTCTGCAGAGGCTTCACTTTTTCTGAATCGCTGAAAAAGCTCATTTGTATTTATAATAGAATAATCGCTGGTATTTGAAATAACGATCCTGTTCTCTGAAAGTTGAATTTCTATTGATCCACCTTCTATATTATGCCTGATCGCATTTTGTATTAAGTTTGAAATAAGAATATCCGCTAAAATGGAATTCATTTTGAATGAAGGATCCGCCAGATAACTTTTCTCGACTTTAATGTTTTTATGGGAAATAATATCTTGAAAATGTTCAATTGTTTTTTCAATAAGTAGGTTGAATTGAATTTCTTCCAGCTCCTTAAATTGATTGTTTTCAATCTTAGAAAGCAATAGCAATGCTTTGTTTAAAGACGATAATTTATTACTTGCATTATATAATGACTGAATTATTTGCATCTCACCCTCTGAAAGCGTGTTTGACTGAATCAATAATTCTATTTTATTTTTAATGACCGCTAAAGGTGTTTGGATTTCATGGGAAGCATTTTCAATAAATTGTTTCTGAGAAATAAAATCCTTGTGAATTTTTTCAGTCATTAATTTCAGTGTTTTATTCAATTCAGAGAATTCCTGAATATTCGTTTTTTCAAATGAAACAGAAGTATCGTCAATCCGGAATACTTTTAATTTTTCAAGGGTGGAATAAAATGGTTTCCACAGTTTTTTTGAAACATACCAATTGATGAGAAAAAAGCCAATCAATAAAATTGAAAACAAAACCAATACAGGATAAATAATACTTTCGATCAGATCATCCGATTCGATAGATGATTTTCTGGCAATAAATTCGAAATTATTTTTCCCGTCACTTACAATTGCCGTTAATACCCTGTATGGAAGGACTTCGCCTTCAATTTTATCATATATCAGAGTATCCGAAAAATTATAATTTGATTCAACCTGAATTTGATCAGTAGGTTTTAATTCTATTGGATTATCGATAATAGCAGAAAGTTCAGTTAATGAATCAAATGGCTTTCCCATTCTCAAATGTTCCTCTACCAATACTTTCTTTTTCCATAGCGATTCATCAACATTGTCTTGTATTTCGTATGAAACCAGACTATAAAGAACAAAAGAACAGATTGCAAAAACCGGTAATGCGAAAAGTAAATAAAATATACTTGTTTTGTTTAATAGTTTCATGATTGCTCTTGAGTAGAAAAATTATAGCCAATTCCATAGATCGTTTTGATATAATCTTGGCAACCCTTCTCGATCAATTTTTTTCTTAAATTTTTGATATGGGTATAAATGAAATCAAAGGAGTCGCTTTGGTCCATATCATCACCCCACAGATGTTCAGCAATTGCATTTTTAGTAATTACCTTGTTTTTATTGGAAATAAAAAACAATAATAATTCATATTCTTTTGTTGTGAGTGTTAACTGGTTTTTTTTGATGAAAACAGTTCGTGATGCCAGATCAATTGTAATTTCATTCAAGCTCAATTCATTTGCTCCTTCAAAGTTTTTTCTGCGAATTATTGCTTTAATTCGTGCATTCAATTCAGAAAGATGAAATGGTTTTGTCAAATAATCATCAGAGCCAAGTTCAAGTCCTTTTAATTTATCATCCAAGGAATTTTTTGCAGACACAATAATAATCCCGGCTTCCGATTTTTTTTCTTTCAATTCTTTTATAATTTGCAAGCCATTCCCTTTTGGCAGAGTAATATCTACTACCACACAATCATATTGATACATATTTACTTTCTCCGATGCTTTTTGATAATCATTCGCTGTTTCGCAGAGATAACCCTCCGATTCGAGATACATTTTCATCGAATCCAACAAGTCTTTTTCATCTTCTATGATAAGAATTTTCAATTTTTGAGTATTTATTACACGAATTTAAGGTTAAATTCTAAAGGAATATTGAAGTTATATCAAGACTCAAATAGAAAGGAGATAAAAGATATTAATGACAAAAGAATTTAACCACATAGATTCTTACGTTTTTATTGAAAATGATTTTTTGCACAAGTTTATGTTAAAAGCCTGTACAATGTTTTTTCTGCAAGCTTGTTTACTATGTATCTATTTGATAATTTTTTCTTTCAATCAAAAATTAACAAGCCGGACTTTCTGTTAATTTGGCAGATTTTAATACTCGGAACAACTTTTGACTTAAGCAGGCAGATTTTCAATTGCCTTATTTATGTCTATTATCTTTATTTATCAGTCTTTTGATAAGAAAATAAATTTATGAAAATGAAGCTAAAAAATGGCTATTTTTGCATTTATTATAAAAAATAAACTACCTAATAATGTTAGATTTTTTCACGAAAAAAATTTCCAAACTGTTTGGAACCAAATCCGATAGAGATTTAAAAGAGATACAACCTATTGTTGATAGAGTATTAGAAGAATTTCCAAAACTTGCAAACATCAGTAATGACGAGTTACGTGCAAAAACACTGGAATTCAAAAAACGTATAGCCGATTTTTCTTCAAATGAAAAAAGCCGTATTGCAGAAATAAAAGCAATAATTGATGCGGATTATTCCTTGAATGTGGAAGCAAAAGAAAAGCTATATGAAGAGATCGATGAATTGGAAAAAACGGTTCTGAAAAACAATAAGGAAGCGCTTGCTGAAATTTTACCTGAAGCTTTTGCCGTGATGAAAGAAACAGCAAAACGTTTCAAAGAAAACAAAACCATTGAAGTAACTGCCACTCAAATGGACAGGGACCTTGCTGCACAACGTAATTCTATTGAAATAAAGGGGGACAAAGCCTATTGGAGCAATACCTGGTTAGCAGCAGGAATTGAAGTTACATGGGACATGGTTCATTATGATGTTCAATTAATAGGAGGTGTTGTTTTGCATCAGGGAAAAATTTCGGAAATGGCTACCGGTGAAGGAAAAACACTTGTTGGAACATTACCTGTTTATTTGAATGCACTTACAGGATTAGGTGTTCACGTGGTTACTGTAAATAATTACCTTGCAAAACGTGACTCGGAATGGAACGGCCCATTATTTGAATTTCATGGTTTAACAGTAGATTGTATTGATAAACATGAACCCAACTCTGATGATCGCAGAAAAGCCTATTTAGCTGACATTGCTTTCGGTACCAACAACGAATTTGGTTTTGATTATTTGCGTGATAACATGGCCCACAGCCCTGGAGATATCGTACAACGTAAACACAATTACGCCATTGTTGATGAGGTGGATAGTGTTTTGATTGATGATGCACGAACTCCTTTAATTATTTCAGGACCAACGCCAAAAGGCGATAACCAGGAGTTTGCAAGCCTAAAACCTCGTATCGAAAAAATTGTTAATGCTCAAAAAGCATATGTGAATACCGCATTAATAGATGCAAAAAGATTAATTGCTGAAGGGAAAGTTGGCGAAAAAGAAGGTGAAGGAGGTATGGCCTTATTACGTGCTTACCGAGGGTTACCAAAAAATAAAGCCATCATTAAATATTTAAGTGAATCGGGCAACAGAGCCATTTTGCAAAAAACAGAAAATTATTATCTGCAGGATCAATCAAAGGAAATGCACAAGGTGGATGCTGAATTATTTTTCATAATAGATGAAAAAAGAAATACCATTGAGCTTGCCGAAAAAGGTCTTGAATTAATTTCCACTTCTGCAGAAGATGCAAAATTCTTTGTATTGCCCGATGTTGGTGCAGAGATAGCAGAGCTTGAAAAAGCAAAAATATCTATCGAAGAAAAAGCAAAAATAAAAGATGAACTGATTCGTGATTTCTCAATAAAATCGGAGCGTGTACATACCATCAATCAATTATTAAAAGCATATACCTTATTTGAAAAAGATGTGGAATATGTAATTATGGATGGTAAGATCAAAATTGTTGATGAGCAAACCGGTCGTATCATGGAAGGACGAAGATATTCAGATGGTTTGCATCAGGCAATTGAAGCAAAAGAAAATGTGAAAGTGGAAGCAGCGACTCAAACGTATGCTACTGTTACGCTTCAGAATTATTTCCGTATGTACAACAAATTAGCTGGAATGACGGGGACTGCCGAAACAGAAGCAGGTGAGTTCTGGAATATCTACAAACTGGATGTTGTTGTAATTCCTACCAACAGGCCCATGCAGCGTATCGATTCAGAAGATCTGGTTTACAAAACGAAACGTGAAAAATACAATGCGGTTATCGAAGAAGTAGTAAAACTGGTTCAGGCCGGAAGACCCGTTCTTGTTGGTACTACATCCGTTGAGATTTCGGAATTACTGAGCCGGATGTTGAAGTTGCGTGGCATCAAACACAATGTATTAAATGCAAAATTGCATCAGCGTGAAGCTGAAATTGTTCAGGAAGCAGGACAAGCAGGAACAGTGACTATTGCTACAAATATGGCTGGTCGTGGTACAGATATAAAACTTGGTCCAGGAGTAAAAGAAGCGGGAGGCTTAGCGATTGTTGGTACAGAGCGTCATGAATCAAGACGTGTTGACCGCCAGTTGCGTGGTCGTGCGGGACGTCAAGGAGATCCGGGTTCCACACAGTTTTTTGCATCTCTGGAAGATGATCTGATGCGCTTATTCGGTTCGGAACGTATCGCTAAATTGATGGACAGAATGGGAATTGAGGAAGGCGAAGTAATTCAACATTCGATGATCACCAAATCTATTGAACGTGCGCAAAAGAAAGTGGAAGAAAACAATTTCGGGACACGTAAGCGTTTGATCGAATATGATGATGTAATGAATTCGCAACGTGAAGTAATTTACAAGAAGAGGCGCCATGCTTTATTTGGTGAACGTCTGGCAATTGATATTGCGAATTCAATTTATGATACTTGCGAATCGATAGTAACCGAATATCATGAAATAAAAGATTTTGAGAATTTTAAGATCGAAGTATTCCGGATATTAGCGACAGAACCACCTGTTGATGAAAATGAGTTCACAAGCGAGAAAGCAGAAGAAATAATTGAAAAATTATATCGTAAAGTGGAAGGAAATTATACCTCTAAAAATGATTATATTTCTAACAAATCCTTTCCTATTATTAAAGATGTTTACCAAAATCAATCTCAAACCTATGAGAATATTGTAACCCCATTATCTGACGGAATTAAAACATTACAGGTTGTTGTAAATTTAAAACGTGCTTATGAAACAAAAGGTCGTGAGTTAGTTTTAGGTTTGGAAAAAGGCACAGCATTGGCAATGATAGATGATGCCTGGAAGGAACACTTACGTGAAATGGATGAATTAAAAACATCGGTACAAAATGCGGTGTACGAACAAAAAGATCCTTTATTGATCTATAAATTCGAATCCTTCGAGTTATTTAAGCGCATGGTAACAAGTATTAACAAAGAGATTGTTTCCTTTCTGATGCGTGCAAATTTGCCAAACGAAACACAAAATACGGTTCAGCAAGCGCGTGTCCAGGCACCGCGACAGGAACAAACACAAACAAGTCGCAGTGAAGTTGGAGCAGAGCAAAAAGAAAAACCGAAACCACAACCTGTTCGAGTCGAACAAAAGATTGGGCGGAATGATCCTTGCCCATGTGGCAGCGGCAAAAAATATAAACATTGTCACGGACAATAATAAAATAAAAAAATCCTCAAGAGTTTTTCTTGAGGATTTTTTTATTAATCGATGTAGCGCCTCCTGCGTAATGTTCTGATTATTGCAAAAAAATTAGATCAATTCGGTTTGGATTCAACCAATGCTTTCTGAAGCTCATTTATAAATTTTGATTTCAATTCTTCGTTGCAGTTTAATTGATTTTGCATGAGATGAGTAACCTGTTCTCCCCATTTTTTAACCGTATCGATATCGAAGTAAAGCGCAGCTATTCGTCTTATTAAAAAATCGGAAGGTGTCACACACATTTCTTCATTAATACAATAAATAAGTTGTGCATGAAGAAGCATTGGCAAAGCGCTTTTTTCTTCTTTGTTTAAATTTTCAATGATGCTAAATAGTTTATCAATATTAGATCCATAGCGGGTTACCAGCATTTCAGCTTCAGCAACACTTAAACTTAATTTTTGTGCTTCTGCAATTTTACTCTTTACGAAAATTGGAAAATTTATTGTTCCACCAACATCACCACCAGAAAGGATTATTTTTTCGGTTGAACAAACAGGAATATTTTTCCCTTCCTTTTGCTGATACATTTTTGCAACACGATCAACAACCCGTTCTGCCATTTTTCGGTAACCGGTCAACTTTCCTCCTGCAATAGTGATAAGTCCCGATGCTGATTCGAACATTTCATCTTTGCGGGAAATTTCTGAAGGTCCTTTCCCCTGCTTGTTGATCAAGGGTCGTAAGCCTGCCCAACCCGATTCAACATCCTTATCTGTAAGGTTAATATTTGAAAAATAATTATTAACGCATTTTAAAAGATACTGAAGGTCGTCACTAGTTACTAATGGATTCGCAATATCTCCCGAATAAAAAGTATCGGTAGTTCCTATGTATGTTTTGCCTTCACGTGGGATAACAAATACCATGCGTTTATCATGTGTATCAAAATAAACAGATTGCCTGACTGGAAATCTTTTTGCATCTATAACAATATGCACTCCTTTTGTAATGTGTAGCTTGTTTGCTGTAGTAGTTTTATCTAACGCATCAAGTTCGTCAACCCAGGGTCCGGAAGCATTTACAACATAGTTCGCTTTTACCTCTATCACCCCATTACAGAGTTGATCTTGAATTTTAACGCCATTAATTTTTTCATTTTTAAATGTGAACGAAATTGCTTTCATATAATTAAGCGCAACAACACCTCTGTTTACAGCTTCTTTCAATACTTCCATAGTAAGTCTGGCATCATCCGTCCGATATTCATAAAAAAGAATACCTCCCAGTATATTTTCTTTTCGCAAGGATGGTTCTTTTGCAAGAGTTTCTTCCACACTTAAAACCTGATGCCGTTCTTCTTTTTTTACACCCGCCAACCATTCATAAACCCACATGCCCAGTTGCGCCATCGACTTGCTCATGGAGCCGCCTTTCACTATTGGAAGAAGCATTGGTTCAGGTTTTGTAAGATGTGGAGCGTTAGCATGAACTATTTTACGTTCTTTCCCAACTTCGGCAACAAGTTTAAATTCGTATTGTTTCAAATAACGTAATCCTCCATGCACCAACTTAGTAGAGCGACTTGAAGTACCTGCAGAAAAATCCTGCATGTCGATCAACGCTACTTTTAGTCCTCGTGAAATTGCATCTAAAGCTATTCCTGCACCTGTAATGCCTCCTCCTATTACTAACAGATCGAAGGAAGTAGTATTCATTTCATGAATAATTGATTGTCTGTTTTTTGCTGAGAAAGATGCCAATTTATTTTAATTTGAAAAATTATTAATGGAACGCAGATGACACAGATTGCTTAAGATTAAAAATGATTTCTAAAATTTTTATCATGAGCTATCTTATGATTTTTTGCCATTTTTTATCATATTAATCAGCGTTATAAGCGTTCTATTATTTTTTTAATTCTGATAATGTAAATTTTATTTTTTGCTTCGTACTTGCTATGACGTCATTGCGGACGAGCTTTTCGCGACCGAAGCAATCTCATGTAATTATGTGAGATTGCTTTACCTTTCTACGATTGGGTTCGCAATGATGTTTATATTTAAACCGCTTCACCTGGTTTATTTTTTGGCTTAAATGCGATAGCCGCTTTAACAGCCATTTTCCAACCATCGTATAATTCTTTTATTTTTTCTTTTTTAAGATCTGGTTTAAAAGATCTATCTACTAACCATTGTTTTGCTATTTCTTCTTTGCTCTTCCAAAATCCAGTAGCAAGTCCTGCAAGATATGCTGCGCCTAATGCAGTGGTTTCACTAACGATCGGACGTTCTACCGGAACTTCCAATATATCGCTTTGGAATTGCATTAGTAAATTATTTTTTACAGCACCTCCATCTACTCGTAAATTTTTTAGTTTGATCCCGGAATCTTCTTCCATTGCTGTTAGTACATCTTTTACCTGATAAGTAATTGCTTCTAACGTTGCTCTTATGATATGTTCTTTTGTAGTTCCCCTGGTCAAACCAAACATGGCGCCCCTGACTTCACTATCCCAATATGGAGTGCCGAGACCAACAAAAGCCGGAACAACATAAACACCCTCCGTTGAAGAAACGTTATTAGCATGATCCTCACTTTCATTGGAATCTTTAAAAAATTTCATTCCATCCCGCAACCATTGCACCGCTGATCCACCAACAAAAATGCTTCCTTCTAATGCATACTCTACCTTTCTATCAATACCCCAGGCAATAGTGGTGAGTAATCCATTATTAGATTGCACCGCTTTAGTACCTGTATTCATTAACATAAAACAACCGGTGCCATACGTGTTTTTTGCCATGCCTTCCGAAAAACAAGCTTGTCCGAATAAAGCAGCTTGCTGGTCTCCTGCAATTCCTGCAATCGGAATTCTAAGATCATTAAACAATTTCGTTTCTGTATAACCATAAATTTCGGAAGAAGACCTTACTTGCGGAAGCACTGATTCAGTTACCTCCAGCATCTTCAACAATTCCTTATCCCAACATAAATCATGAATATTATACATCATTGTTCTGGAGGCATTACTATAATCCGTAGCGTGAACTTTACCTCCCGTCAGTTTCCAAAGTAACCACGTGTCCATCGTGCCAAATAAAAGTTCTCCTTTAGAAAGCTTATCTTTCGCACCTTTCACGTGATTTAAAATCCACATTAGTTTTGTTCCCGAAAAATACGCATCAATCAGTAAACCTGTTTTGTTGCGAACTGTTTCATTAAACCCTTTTATTTTTAGCTCTTCACAAATGTCAGCCGTTTGTCGCGATTGCCAAACAATAGCATTGTAAATTGGCTTCCCACTATTTTTATCCCACACCACAGTTGTTTCCCGCTGATTGGTAATACCAATAGATGCAATCTCATCCGCTTTATAGCTAGCTAAAGTTTCCTTCACAACATCTTCTACCGATTGCCAGATCTCCATGGCATCGTGCTCTACCCAACCGGGATGAGGGAAGTGTTGCGTAAATTCTTTTTGTGATATGTGGACCACCTCGCCTTTTTTATTAAAGAGCATTGCCCTTGAACTGGTGGTACCTTGGTCGATTGAGAGGATATATTTTTTTTCCATAGTATTATTTAACCGAACGATTTTCTTTTACAACTGCTATTATTATTATCAATACTGTAATGGGCGCAACAACATAAAGCATCGAATATAATTCCTGTTTAAATAATGCTTTGTAGATCAATGCTCCTAATGTTCCACCTATTATTGGTCCTATAACAGGTATCCATGAATAGTTCCAGTCAGATTTTCCTTTCCCGATAATCGGTAAAATAAAATGAGCAATCCGCGGACCCAGATCTCTTGCCGGGTTTATGGCATATCCTGTTGTGCCCCCCAACGATAAACCAATCACTATCACTAATCCTCCAACTACCAGTGGGTTCAATCCTTCTGAAAATTTATTAGAACCGATGGCAAATATGGCAAACACTAAAATAAAGGTTCCAATTATTTCGCTTACTAAATTTGCCCATGTACTGCGGATAGCCGGACCTGTTGAAAAAACAGCGAGTTGTGTAGCAGGATCTTTTGTTTCTTTCCAGTGAGGTAAATAATGGATCCACACGATAACCGCACCAGTAAAGGCTCCCAGCATTTGTGCCAAAATATACAAAGGTACTCTATTCCATTCAAAATCTCCGACACTAGCCAACGCAATGGTTACAGCAGGATTTAGGTGTGCACCGCTTAAACTTGCCGCTGCATAAATAGCCACAACAACTCCTAAACCCCAGCCTGTTGTGATCACTATCCATCCACTATTTTCAGATTTTGTTCCTTTTAAAATAACCCCGGCTACCACACCACCTCCAAAAATAATTAACAACATGGTTCCGATAAATTCACCTAAAAATGACATCATACATTTTAAATTTTAGATTATTACTTATTGTTTTTTGTTAAATAAATTAATTGCCCGATCCGGATAATCTGTAATGATTCCATCAACACCTTTACTTACCAGCTTTTTCATATCACTCGTGTCATTTACGGTCCATGGAATAAGCAAAATATTTTGTTGATGTAACTCTTTTATCAGGGTATCAGTAATCAACTGAAAATCCGGACTGTATATGGTTGGATAAAAACCTAAATGTTTAATATTTATTTTCATTCCGTAAGTATTTTCTACCAAGAGGGAAGTTTTAATTTTTGAATCCATCTTTCGCAGTTCCTGTAACGTTCTTACATCGAAAGACTGAATAGTGGTACGATCAAGAAGGTTATATTTTTTTAATTCCGAATAAAGGAGACGGACGAATGTTTTCGGATCGGGGTTAAAAACACCATCCTCTTTGGGATCGCTCTTTGTTTCGATATTATAGAATATTGGAGACAATTTATTTTCCTTTATATAAGCCTCCACTTTTTTTATTACTTCTGATAATAAAGGCTTATGCTCCGGTAATTTTTTTTGCGTTAAAAATCGAGGATGAATAAGCATTCCACAATCGTATTGTTCTATTTCTGCATAATTCATTTTATACAGATTGTATTTTTCATTCGCATCTTTTTCTACTAACTCGCCATTGGGTTTTGTACAGATCTCCTCCGACATATATGCTTCATGCGATACAACTAACTGAGAGTCTTTGGATACGATCACATCCATTTCGATAGTTGTTACGCCTAATTTAACAGCTTCAATAAATGCTGTTACTGTGTTTTCAGGATATAATCCGCGAGCACCTCTGTGGCCTTGAATATCAATTTTTACTGATGTTTGGTTATCTGTTTTATAAATAAATGACAAAAGTATCAACGGAATAATTATACCGAAAAAAGAAAAAGGGAGGAGAGTTTCAATTTTTAGTTTCATGAAGTAAATGTAGAAATATTTACAATCTATTCGCTAAAGATTTTTTGTAAGTAAGCAGTAAAAAAATGTTTAAATTGCTGTAACAGTGGTTCCTAAAAGAAAGTTTTTAAAAACAATATTTTGGGACTAAATAATTATTATTTGGTCGCTTCTACAATTGGAGTAATTATTAGAATAAGTGGGAGCAAAAGTCTCCTTCATAACCACACAGACTTATATACAAGGGAGAATTAAAAACAATACTTAATTTTTGAAATTTGTGTCAATCAAATACTATTTGTTCCTCATAAACACCTGAATGGGAACACCATTAAAATCAAAATTTTCACGCAACCTATTTTCAAGAAAACGAATATATGCTTCGGTAACATATTGCGGAAGATTGCAATAAAATGCAAACGTAGGAGCGTGTGTCGGCAATTGATTGATGAATTTTATTTTCACATGTTTCCCTTTAATGGCAGCAGGTGGTGAGTGTTGTACAATAGGTAACATCACATCATTCAAGTGGCGGGTTTTAATTGTTCGAGTACGATTTTCATTTACTTTTTCAGCAACTTCAATCGCTTTTAAAACTCGTTGTTTGGTAAGTGCTGACGTAAAAACAATGGGCACATCTTTAAAAGGAGCTAGTTTTTCACGAATTTTTTCTTCGTATTCTTTTGTTGAATTAGTATGTTTTTCAACCAGATCCCATTTATTTACAAGGATCACAATTCCTTTGCGGTTTTTTTCGGCAAGGTGAAAAATATTGAGATCCTGAGATTCTAATCCCAATGTTGCATCCAGCAATAATAAACAAACATCACAATCCTCGATAGCACGTATTGAACGCATCACTGAATAAAACTCCAGATCTTCTTCTACTTTTGATTTTCTGCGAATCCCGGCAGTGTCGATCAATAAAAAATCGTGATTAAATGCAGTATATCGTGTATTGATGGAATCACGTGTTGTTCCTGCAATTGAAGTTACAATATTTCTTTCCTTACCAAGCAAGGCATTTACAAGAGATGATTTACCAACATTTGGGCGACCCACAATTGCAAATTTCGGAATGTTCAATTCTTCTTCTTTTACATCCGCATCCAGGGCTTTCACCACATCATCCAACAGATCACCGGTACCACTTCCGCTTATTGCAGAAACATTGTATGGATCACCTAAACCCAATGCATAAAACTCACCGGATAACCCCTGACGAACCTGATTATCGACTTTATTAGAAATAACAAAAACTTTCTTTTTGCCACGTCTTAAAATATTTGCAACCACTTTATCATCCTCAGTAATTCCTTCAGCAACATCCAAAACAAATAGAATCACATTCGCTTCTTCAATCGCGAGAGTTACCTGTTTACGAATTTCTCCTTCAAACTGATCATCCGATCCTTTTACATATCCACCGGTATCGATTACGGTAAATTCCAAACCGTTCCATTCACACTTTCCGTAATGTCTGTCGCGTGTTACACCCGACTCAGCATCAACTATTGCTTTTCTGCTATCTGTTAATCGATTGAAAAGAGTTGATTTCCCTACATTCGGACGTCCTACTATTGCTACTATATTTGCCATGTTAATTTGAAAATTTATTGATTTGAAAATTTGAAAATTAGTACATTTTCAAATTAGCGAATTAGCACATTAACTAATGTATCCGAAACGCTTTAATTGATTATCACTGTCGCGCCAGTCTTTATTTACTTTTACAAAGAGTTCAAGAAATACTTGTTTCTGTAAAAAAGTTTCCATGTCTTTTCGTGCTTCTACACCCACTTTTTTCAAAGCTTTTCCTTGATGGCCAATGATGATACCTTTTTGAGAATCACGCACCACTAATATCTCTGCACGTATTTTTATGATCTTTTCTTCTTCTTTAAATGATTCAACAACAACTTCTACTGAATAAGGAATTTCCTTTTTGTAGTTCATCAATATTTTTTCACGAATAATTTCGGAAATAAAAAACTTTTCGGGTTTGTCTGTTAACTCATCTTTACCGTAAAACCCCGGTCCTTCAGGTAACAAAGCTAATATCCGATCAAACACATAATTCACATTGAATTTTTCCAATGCTGAAACCGGAATAACTTCAGCATTAGGCACTTCTGCTTTCCAATAGGCTACTTTTTCTTCCAGTTTTTCCTGGGTAGCAAGGTCTATTTTATTTACCAGCAAGAGCACAGGCACCTTCGCATTCTTGATTTTATGCAAGATCTTCTCATCAATCTTAACATCTTCATAAATATCAGTCACAAAAAGCATGATATCAGCATCAGTAATGGCAGTATGAACAAACTCCATCATCGATTCCTGCAATTTATAATTCGGCTTTAAAACTCCCGGGGTGTCAGAATATACAATTTGAAAATCTTCCCCGTTCACAATTCCCATGATCCGATGACGTGTAGTTTGTGCTTTTGAGGTAATAATAGACAAGCGTTCGCCTACCAATACGTTCATAAGTGTTGATTTACCAACGTTTGGACTACCAATAATATTTACAAAACCAGCTTTGTGGGCCATCTAAAAAATGTTAATAAGATTTATTTGGAGTACAAAGAAACAAAATATATCTTTGCACCGCAATTTAAAAAGCCCTTATTAGGCTTCTCGTTCTTAAAAAAAAGATTCAAATACCAAGATACAATGCGGGGTGGAGCTTTGGTAGCTCGTTGGGCTCATATTCTTCGAAGAAGAACATCGGGTCGAGTATAAAGATTAAAATTAAAGTTCTTAAAAATATATTGCGGGGTGGAGCTTTGGTAGCTCGTTGGGCTCATATTCTTCGAAGAAGAACATCGGTTCGAGTATAAAGATTAAAATTAAAGTTCTTAAAATATATTGCGGGGTGGAGCAGTTGGTAGCTCGTTGGGCTCATAACCCAAAGGTCATCGGTTCGAGTCCGGTCCCCGCTACTAGTAGCCGATTCTTCTAAAGAGAATCGGCTTTTTTTTTTCTGTTATGTATGTAGTTTACATTCTTTATTCGTATAAATTTGACACCTCCTATGTTGGATATACCTCCGATTTAATTAACAGAATAAAATCTCATAATGAACTGGGTAAAGGATTTACATATCGATATAGGCCATGGATAGTTGCTCATGTAGATTTTTTTGACAATAAGTCTGCCGCTTTAAAAAAAGAAAAATATT
>Ga0156174_1087_pt1 | contig 43926 bp, 39 predicted proteins | sample RifCSPlowO2_12_FD_107827 | JGI IMG/M metagenome (GOLD analysis project Ga0156174, IMG submission 107827) | Bacteroidetes bacterium RIFCSPLOWO2_12_FULL_35_15
CAATTAATTTCTCTTTAATAACGCTTAACGGAACAGCACCATACATTGAATATTCATCGATCGGATACGAATCCAGATATGCCGGGAATGCACCCGCCAGGACAAGTCCGTAATGATGTGACTTATGGCAATCCCTGTCAACAAGCACCACATCACCCGGCCTGATCAATGCCTGTTGCACAATTTTATTTGCTGTTGATGTTCCATTGGTAACAAAAAAAGTATGTTCTGCACCATACGCTTTTGCAGCTTTTTCCTGCGCTTTTTTCAACGGACCTTTTGGTTGTAACAGAGAATCGAGTCCTCCATTTGTTGCGGAAGTTTCAGCTAAAAAAACATTTCTCCCATAAAAATCTCCAAAATCTGAGATCCATCTGGATTTAAAAACAGAGTTTCCTCTTGATATCGGCATGGCATGAAAAACACTGGTTGGCCGTTTGCTATACTCCGTTAAGGCTGTGTAAAAAGGTGTTTCGAAGCGTTCGTTGATGCCGCTGATAATTGTCAGGTGAAGTTCCTGCAGATCTTCCATACCATAAAATATTCGCCTGAAAGATTTAATAGTTGAATCTTCTAACTGAGTTAAGGATGTATCTGTTATATAATAAATGTCTAATTCGGGCCTGAACTGATGAATGTATTTTCCTAAAAGCGGTGCTAATTCATCATCTGAAACATTCGTCAGATCGATCTTCAACACATTTTGAATAAATGGTTTTATGAGTTTTGCAATGTTTAAAGATAATTTCAATGGTGCATATCGAATACAGGCCGCTTGTATATTATAATTAAAGAACAAACAAATTAAGGCATCCTGAAATGAGCGTTGCACGATAATATCATATGCTAATGAACTGTTAGGACTTATCAATTCCTTTATTTTATTTTTAAGGATCAGCTCTTCTTTAGCAGACATCTCCTCCACATAAAGCACTTCGAAATAATTTTTCTTAGAACTATTTACTAATGTATCTTTATTGCTTTCGTTTGCAGGTCCTTCATTAAATTTTTCGCTCAATACTTCCGGATGAGTTCCGAAATTATCACTTACCAGTAGCGAAACAATTTCCACCACTTGATTACTTATCGCTTTTAGTTCGTTTTTTTTGACTGACTTTATTATGCGACCAACAACAGCTGCTCCGGGGAAAGAAAAATAGTGTTCAATGCTTAGCAAATTTTGGCAGATCTCATTTACTTCCTCCAAACGCGCAGCAACAGCTTTTTTATCAGAACTTATGTGTGTTACCAGATTCGCTTTATCTTTCAGCTCGTTCCAAAGATCAATTCTCAGCTGGTTGATATTATAATGTTTTGAATTCATATTTATAGTATTGAGATATGAAAAATAGATATGAGATATTAGACATGAGATATGAGTATGAGATATGGGACATGAGACTGTTCATCTCATTACAGGTCTCAATACTCACATCTATAATCTCACATCTATTTATTTAATGTTTAGAATGAAGGGCCAGCCTGTTTCCTTCCGAATCTATAAATAAAGCGAAATAGCCGGTGGTTTCACTCAGAAAAGTTTTTTCCATCACCACTCTTCCTCCTCCTTCGTTTACTTTTGACAATACATTGTTCAGATCATCGCCACCATTTAAATAGATCAATGGACCCACTTCGCTAGGTACACAACCATGACCTGTAACTATGGCTCCTCCAATTCCATTTTCGGCAGGAAAAAAGCCCATGGCAAATCCATTCAACTCCACTGTTGTGATTTCAATTCCATAGATGTAATTAAAAAAAGCAACGGACCTGTAATGATTATAAGCAGGTATTTCAAACCATGTCACATAGTTTTTAAACACGGATTGTTCCTTCAGTTGCTGTAATTTGGCTTCTTTTATTTTACTTTTTAAATTAACCGTTGATCCCATGACTTGCTAAATGAGTTGTTTTTAATATTAAAACAAGATGTACTTAAAATACGCAATAAATTTTCATTCAGATTTGAATAATATATCTTCTGATTATTATTTACTGCAAATATCTGTTTTCTATATTCAACATAACTGCTAATTTCAAATTTTTTGATCCTGTTTCCAAAAAATAGGTAAATAATACAATTTTCACGGTGAATAAAATACTTTATACTATAATATTTTAGACCTTCACCAATAATTTAATGGCTATTTGCTTCAAATAAATTTTTATTTTTATAGCCGTGATCCTAAACAGAATTAAACCTTTACAAATAATGTGGGTCCATTATCATTATGCTAAATTTTAAAGAAGTATTTTGAATATCCTGCTCGACAAAATAAAAACAAATTATTGGCTTCAATGTATTTTGAATAGCTATAGTTTAATGTTGTTTTCATTAGATAATGTTTTTGCGTTTATTATTTTGATTGTTACATTCTTTTCTCCAATTGTTGGGTTATGTGGATTTCTGGCAATTGTCCTTATAAATTTTTTTGCATACGTTATTGGATTTAACAGAGAAGAAATACAAAAAGGAATTTTTGGTTTCAATGCACTATTTCTTGGTCTTGCCATGGGTTATGAATATTCACTCAACGCTACCTTTATTATTTTATTTATTACAGGAGTTTTAATTTTGCTTCTTATAACTGTTTGGTTGAAGGGATTATTTGCTGTTTACAATTTGCCATTTTTATCATTCCCTTTCATCATCACTTATTGGATCATTTCTTTAGCGGCAACAAATTTTACGAATATCCATTTAGATGAAACGCACATTTATACTGTTAATGAAATAACGCGTAATCAAGCTTCATCATTTTACCAATTTGTTCATTCGCTCGACACTATCCCAATTTTTTCTTTTGCCCTTATTTACTTTAAAACACTTGCCGGCACTTTTTTTCAAAGCAGTGTTTTAGGCGGAATGTTACTTGCCCTGGGGTTAATCTATTTTTCACGAATTGCATTTTCATTGAGTCTTATCGGATTCTTCTGTGCTTATTTTTTTTATTCACTTTTCGGTGCAGATGTAAACGATTTAAATTATTATTTGCAGGGAGCAAATTATATTTTCCTTGCTATTGCAATCGGGTGTTTTTTTATAATTCCTAATACCTATAGTTATCTTACAGTGATACTACTAATACCGGTGTTAATGCTGATATTGTTGTCGATTGGAAAAATACTCGGAACATTTCAATTGAAGGCCTATACTTTTTCCTTTAGTGTTGTTTGCACAGCTTTTCTCTTTTCATTAAATCAACGTTGGCTACACAACTATTTACAAGTTGTTACCATTCAATATTTTTCTGCTGAAAAAACTATTTATAAATATCTTAACTCCATCCAACGTTTTAAGAATGAACATTTCAATAAGATCATTCTCCCATTTTCCGGTGAATGGAATGTTAGTCAGGGTTATAACGGTAAGATAACTCATTTAGGAAACTGGAGCCAGGCTTTGGATTTTGTAATTGTCGATTCGAAACTACAGACTTATCATGAGCCGGCAAATGTCAGAGATTTTTCAAGAGAAAATTTTTACTGTTATAACAAAGAGATTTTTGCACCTTATGATGGATATGTTTATGACATTGTCAATACAGTTGAAGAAAATGATGTTGGTGAGTTGGACACAGAGCACAATTGGGGAAACACAGTAATTCTGAATCATCTCAATGGATTATTTTCTCAGATAAGTCATATTAAAAAAGACTCCTTTAATGTTTTTATCGGGCAATATATCACGAAAGGAACATTTCTTGCAACATGTGGTAATTCAGGTCGTTCACCTGAACCGCACATTCATTTTCAACTGCAGACAATTCCAACAATTGGAGCGAAAACAATTGAATATCCTATTTCCTATTTCATCGAGCGGAAGGGACCGGAGAAAACTTTAAAAATTTCAGAAGTTCCTAAAGAAGGTTCATTTATAAGCAATGTGCAGGTAAATGAATTATTGATTACCGGTTTTTCCTTTTTACCGGGACAAAAAATTTCTTTTCAAAAAGAAAACAGTACTAGCTTAATCCATTGGGAGGTTTTTACAGATGCCTATAACAGAACTTATCTTTATTGCGAAGCAAGTAAATCCTATGCTTACTTTGTGAACGATGGTATTATGATCTATTTTACTGATTTTGAAGGAGACCGAAGATCATTATTGTTTTACTTTTATCTGGCTGCATACAGGCAATTACTTGGTTATTATGAGAACATAAAGATAAAAGATAATGTTCCCTTGATCCATTTCAACAATAAAGTGATCCAATTTTTTCAGGATTTTGTTGCTCCGTTTTATTTGTTTACCAAAGCAAATCACACCTCCACTTTTACTTATGCAGATAATATTTATGCTCCTCAAAAAATAATTATCCGTACCGAAATTGAAACGAAACTTATAAATTACACATTAAAAAAAATTAATTTTGAAATGGAATTAAAGGATAATAAAATGCATCGGTTCATTATTCATAGTAACAATAAAACCGAATCATATTTATATGTATCAACCTAATTTTTTATAAATCAAATAGAATATTCATCTATCCATAAAATAATCGAAATGAAACTTTTAAAAAAATCAATAACGGCTATCCTGCTTATCACAGCTATAAGTGTTCAAGCGCAAGACAAAACATTAATGAATGCATTTAGTCAATCCTACGACTATGAAGCAATAAAAAAATATGATGCCGCAATATCATCTTTAAATACTGTTTATAATGCATCATCTTATGAGATCAATCTTCGTTTGGGATGGTTAAATTATCAATCAGGGAAGTACAAAGAAGCTCTTGGATTTTATCAAAAAGCAATTACCTTAATGCCTGCGGCTTCTGAGCCATTGTGGGCAATAATCAATCCGCTTACTAAATTGGAAAACTGGAACGATATAGAAAAAACATATCTTTCTATTTTAAAATTAGATTCCAAAAATTCCTCTGCAAATTACAATTTGGGATTAATTTATTACTACCGTAAAGATTATTTAAATGCAAAAAAACAGTTCGACATCTCTTTAAATCTTTATCCTTTTGATTATAATAATATGTTAATGAGCGCATGGACAAATTATTTTTTAGGTAACAAAAATGAAGCAAAAACTTTATTCAATAAAACATTATTGTACAGTCCTAATGACAAATCTGCTTTAGAAGGGTTAAGTTTAATTAAATAAAGTACAAAAGCATAGTTAGATGTATCAATAGAAAATATTGATCCCGGTTCACAGAAAAGATACATTATCATTACGAGGAGGCGATTAATGCATTTAAGCAGAATTTATAAGATCCTAATTTTTGTTTTTTTATTTCAAATTACTAAAAGTATCGCCCAGGACACTTTAAATTCAGCCATTGTAGAACAAAAAAGTTATCAGCTCTATCTTGATAAAAATTGGGGTGAACTCATTAAATACGGGAATATTGCAGTAGATAAAGGTTACGATTATTTTTACTTACAAATGAGAATTGGCATTGCTTTTTATGAAAAAAAGAATTATTATCTTGCTGAGGTTCATTTCAGAAAAGCATTAAAATATAGTTCCAGCGATGACCTAGCGCTGGAGTATTTATACTATTGTTATGTCTATACAGGAAGAATGGAAGAGGCAAGAAAATTTAGTAAAATATTCGGCTCTCCACTTGCAGAAAAAATCGGAACAAATAAATTTTCACCCATTGGATATGTTAATCTTGAAGGGGGGACAAAGATCAATACTAATAGCACCTTTGTTGACCCAAAAACCAATACAAATCAAAATTATTTTAACCCGTCAACCTATTTCCAATTATCTCTGAATCACTATGTAAAAAACAAGTTTTCTTTGTTGCATGCGGCCAGTTATTACCAGCAACAATATTATTCTGCGATCCCGGAATTAAATCACCCACAAGCATACAGCAGTAAGGAAATTAAACAGTTGCAATATTATTTAAAGGCAACTGTTCCAATCAAAAATAATTGGATGATATCGCCTTCTATCCATTTGATAAATTTTAAAAAAACGTCCGATAATTCTGCATATGCAGCCCAAGAACAGAAGTTAACACATGACCAACAATCAATACAACAGCAACAACAACCTCTCATTCAACAGCAGCAACAATTACAGCAACAAGCAAATGGCGACCAACAACAAATTAACCAACTGCTGGCATTACCACAACCATTACCTCCCATGCAACAAAATCAGTTGAATTATTTGCAAGGGGACCTTTATAATGTGCAACAACAATTAAATGGTATTCAACAACAATTAACTAATAATCAACAACAAATAGATAGTTATAACAAACGTATTAAGGACGCACGAGATGCCCAAAAAGTTGGGCCCACCATAAAAAACTATTTTGTTGCCTCATTAACTATTCAAAAAACAGTTAAAAAAATAGCTTTTTCGATTGGAACAACAGTTTCTAATTTTGATACAACAACTCAATTTAATCACTTCGGAAGAATAGCTTATTCGGTTTTAGGTAATAACAAACTGGTTTTAGGAGGCACAGGTTATTTTCATACTATTGACAGTTATAAAAAAACGTATTCTTCGTTTTCACCATTTATTTATATCCAACCAATAAACCGTTTATCAATTACCGCCTGTTATTTTTTGAATAATGGACATAATATCATGGAAGATAATGGTGCTTTGGTTAATAACTCTGTCGATCTGACTACTTCAAGATGGTCGTTTATTGCTAATGTCAATCTCAGCAAACATATATCTATGTATGGTTTGTATCAAATGGAACACAAAACAGAAAAGATTCAAAAATTTAAATATAACTACAACACATTCCTGGTTGGATTTAAAATAATTCCATAAAAAATCATACTCATGAAAATCATTAATAACATTTTAATCGGCAGTATATTATTCTTAAACATCACTTCCACATTGGCACAAACAGATAAAGTCGTTGCCGCTTTTTCAAAAAGTTATACGGAAGAAAAAAATGCGGATTATGTAGGTGCAATTATGACCATTAAAGAAGTATATGATGCCAAATCTTACGAATTAAATCTTCGGCTTGGTTGGCTTTATTACGAAGTTGGACAAAACAAAGAATCGATGTCGTTTTATCAACTGGCAATGAATCTAATGCCGAATTCTATTGAGGCAAAATTAGCATATGTTTATCCTGCAGCTGCTTTAGGAAACATGGATCAGGTAGTTGCACAATACAAAAAAATATTAGAAATTGATCCTCAAAACACCACTGCAAACTATAAAATGGGGATGATTTATTATTATAAGAAAGATTATCCTGCAGCAACTACCTATTTTGAAAAAGTAGTAACTATTTACCCTTTCGGATACGATACTTTATTGATGTACGCCTGGACAAATTTTCAACTGGGGAAAACAAATGAAGCAAAAGTATTATTCAATAAAGTGTTAATGCTTTCACCAAACGACACATCCGCGCTTGAAGGCCTCGCCTTAATAAAATAAATATATTACGTAGAATTCTTCGTAAATTTGCCCCGCATACTGATTCAAAATGTGTGAACAAAAAAATAATCCGAGTGATACTTACTTTACTTACAATAGCAGTATACCTCAATAAATAAAATACCTTAGGTATTATTAATTACGAAGAAATGAGCAAACCTACGTTTGATGAAATTTATATGGAGTTGGCAGAGAACCTGGCCAAAAGATCACATTGTGTGAAAGCTAAAGTAGGCGCTGTACTTACAAAAGATACACGAATTATTTCACTGGGTTATAATGGTCCACCTGCAGGAACACATAATTGTGATGAAGAATGGCCGGAAGTTGGTTGCCCGCGCGACAGCAAAGGAAGTTGTTCATTAGCTCTGCATGCTGAGCAAAATGCAATTTTATATGCAGCAAAAAATAATTTTTCTGTTGATGGATCCACCCTTTATGTGACCTTATCGCCATGCATTTCTTGTGCACGTGTAATTTTCACCACTGGAATAAAAAAAATATATTACTTAAATTCCTATGCTGATTTTAAAGGGTTACCAAGCGATGAAGGTGTTGATTTTCTAAGAAAATTTGGTGTCGAAGTGGTTCGGTACATTAAGAAGTAACAATCTGTAAATCGATTTTTTTATTAGTAAACTATCATAATTTAAATGAACCGTCCAAAATTTTACGTTTTTTTACCAATCGTATTTGCTCTTATATTAATTCTGGGAATCATCATTGGCAATACGTTTCAACTCCATAATAATATAGGGACACTTACTCTTGATGCCAATAATAAGTTTAGCAAGATCGATGAAATTTTGCGTTACGTAAATGAGGAATATGTTGATACCATTAAATCGGAGCAATTAGTTGACAAAACAATTGTTGCAATGTTACAAAACCTCGATCCACATTCAGCATATATTTCTGCTAATGAATTAGCTTCTGCCAACGAGCCACTGCAAGGCAATTTTGAAGGAGTAGGAATTGAGTTTAATATTGTAGAGGATACAATTCGTGTTGTTGCGGCTATTCCCGGAGGACCTGCGGAATCAGTGGGTGTTCAAGCCGGTGATAAGTTAATTAAAGTAGAAGGAAAAAAAGTTGCAGGAATTAAGATCACCAACAAACAAGTGATGGAGAATTTGAAAGGAAAAGGTGGCACCAAAGTGAAAGTGAGTATCATGCGAAAAGGAAAATCAAAACTTATTGATTTTATAATTACACGCGGCAAAATTCCTATTTATAGTATTGATGTAGCATACATGGTAAATCAAAAAACGGGTTATATAAAAATCAGCCGGTTTGCTGCAACTACTTTTGATGAATATAAAACAGCATTTGAAAAATTACAACTTCAAGGAATGCAACAGTTAATTATTGACCTGCGAGGAAATGGTGGTGGATACTTAAACACAGCCGTTGACCTTGCTGATGAATTTTTGAGTGACGGAAAAGAAATTGTTTATACGCAAGGCAAAGCACGAAAACGGAAAGATTATAAAGCAACCAATAAAGGAAATTTTGAAAACGGGAAATTAATTGTTCTGATAGATGACGGCTCTGCTTCAGCAAGTGAAATTTTATCCGGAGCCTTGCAAGATAATGACAGAGCAACAATTTTAGGAAGACGTTCATTTGGAAAAGGATTGGTTCAGGAACAAAGTGAATTTTCTGATGGATCTGCCATTCGACTAACCATTGCTCGTTATTACACTCCTACCGGGCGATGCATTCAAAAACCCTATACTGCTGATTTAGAAGCTTATTATGATGAAGAATTCAAACGTTTTACAAGCGGAGAACTTGAAAATGCTGATAGTATTAAGATCTCGGACTCCTTAATATTTAAAACACCTTTAGGAAAAATTGTTTACGGTGGCGGAGGAATCACTCCTGATGTGTTTGTTCCTTTAGATACAATCGGGCGTTCACATTATTTAAGTGAAGTAGCCTACACCGGTTTGATCAATGATTTTGCTTTTGATTATGCTGACAAAGAACGGCCAAAATTAAAAACATACAAAACAGTTCAAAGTTTCAACAAATCATTTATTATCACACCCGACATTTTTAATGCCTTTATTTCATATGCCGAAAAAAACAAAGTTAAACGCAATGAAAAACAGATCAAAGCATCAGAAGATATTATTAAAATACAATTGAAAGCATTAATTGCCAGAAATATATGGAACAGTGCCGGATATTATCCAGTCATTCAAAGCAGAGATAATGTGTTAAATAAAGCAATAGAGTTGATGAAATAGTTTCTCTTTCAATAAAAAAACGCCATGGAGTTGTGTGGTATTCTTTAAAATAAAAAATGCGTCCTGCAAAATTGCAGGACGCATTTTTTATTTTCTGAAAAACAAAATTATTTTGTTTCAGCAGGTGCTGTTGCTAATGAATCAACCGTTGTAGCAACTGAATCTAAAGCAGTAGAAATGCTTTGGCTGGCAGAATTGAATAAAGAATCCATTTTTGCTTTTGCATCAGCTTCCATTTTTGCTTTTTCTTCAGCGCTTGGTCCGCAAGCTACTATGCTCATTGCACCTGCAATGAACAACACTGTAAATAATTTTTTCATGTTTTGATTTTTGTTTTGTTTTGTTAATAATAGTATCTAAATGCAAAGATAATCAAAAAACAATATCAATTGATTTGATAATCAGTCTATAAGAATTTTCTTTAAACAATGCAATGTTAAAAACCAATGAGAACATTGATTCATTGGGGGGAGTTTTTATGACAAAGAACATAAAAATTCATACCTTTGGGGTCAATAATAAAATTAAAACTAACTCTAAAAAAATAAAAAAATGGCTTTCGAACTACCTAAACTAGCTTATGCGTATGACGCATTAGAGCCTCATATTGATGCTCGCACCATGGAAATACACCATACAAAACATCATCAGGCTTACATTACAAATTTAAATAATGCGATTGCAGGAACTGATGCTGAAAAATTAAGCATCGAAGATATCTGCAAAAGCATTTCAAAATACCCAATGTCGGTGCGTAATAATGGTGGCGGACATTTTAATCATTCCATGTTTTGGACCATAATGGCACCAAATGCAGGAGGAGAACCAACAGGTGATGTATTAACCGGTATCAATACTGCTTTCGGTTCGTTTAGCGAATTTAAAACACAATTTGCTACTGCTGCAGCTACTCGTTTTGGATCCGGCTGGGCATGGTTACTTGTAAAAGATGGAAAATTTGTGATTAGTTCCACTCCCAACCAGGATAATCCATTAATGGATATTGCTGAGGTTAAAGGTTCACCCATTTTAGGTATTGATGTTTGGGAACACGCCTATTATTTACATTACCAAAACAGACGTCCGGATTATGTTGCCGCTTTTTGGAACGTGATTAACTGGAACGAAGTTGGAAAACGTTTAAAAGAAGTATCTGCACTACATTTGCAAGGAGTAAAATAAAAAAAACAGGGGATGAATTAAATCATCCCCTTTTTATTTTTCAATATGAATAAATCAACATTTTTTTTCATTATCGCCCTTCTTTTAATCGACACTTCATTGCTTGCCTCTGCCTCCGAAACAGAATTGCCGGTTATTCTTTTAAATGATTCTACAGTCGTTTTTTCGGATTCGATAAAAATTCAAAATCCTCTGACTTTGTCAGACTCTGCATTTCACAAAAAGTCAGCTTCCGCGAAAGCGCTAAGAAAGAAAAAAATTATTTCCTCATTATGCGCATTCCCTTTTCCATTAGGTTTTGTTGGGGCACACCGTGTCATGTTAGGAACAAAACCTTGGGTTCCGATTGTTTATGTTGCAACTTTTGGAGGATGTTTTGGACTTTTGCCCCTAATCGATTTTTGCGTGATCATATTCAGCAAAGACATTGCGCAGTATGAAAACAATCCCACTATTTTTATGTGGGTGAAGTAGTTACAAATAAATGTATGGCTGCGAATTTGCGAAATGGTTTGTTTAAAACAGGAAACTAAATTTCTTTATTGCTTCCTCAGTAATTACCCTATCCATAACACATAAATTTATACTGATTCTTTACCTTTAACCGATTGTTTCGTAAATTCGCAACCATTCTTTTTTTAGTAAACTGTAATTATATGAAGGTTGGTTTATTTTTCGGTTCCTTTAATCCCATCCATATCGGCCACATGGTTCTTGCCAATTATATGCTGGAATTTACCGATCTGGAACGTATTTGGTTTGTTGTTTCACCTCACAACCCATTAAAAAATAAAAACACCTTGCTGGATGAAAAACAGCGATTGCATTTAGTGAATCTTGCTATTGGCGACAACAATAAATTAAAGGCGAGTAACATCGAATTCAAGCTTCCGCAGCCATCTTACACCATCAACACACTTACCTATCTGAAAGAAAAATATCCCCAACATCAATTCGCGCTAATTATGGGAGCAGATAATTTACAGAGTTTTCATAAATGGAAAAACTTTGAGGAAATATTAAAATATCATCAATTGTATGTGTATCCGCGACCAAATTCTGATGGAGGCAAATTGAAAGAACATGAAAAAGTAAAATGGGTGAATGCCCCATTGATGGAAATATCGTCAACACTGATTCGCCAAGCAATTAAAGATAAAAAAGATATGCGCTATTTTATGCCTGAAGAGGCCTGGCAATATGCCAAAGAAATGCATTTTTATAAAAAATAGAATTTAGCTCTTCACCAAATTAAGAATAGATTCAAAGATCAACCTTCCGTCAGTATTGCTAAGTTCTCCATCAGCGGCACGTTCAGGATGTGGCATCATTCCAAATACATTTTTCCCTGCATTGCAAACACCTGCAATATTTTCAGTTGAACCATTTGGATTCGACTCTTCGGTTATATTTCCTTTTTCATCACAATAGCGGAAAAGTATTTGTCCGTTTGCATTCATTTGCTTCAATGTTTCAGCATCCGCATAATATTTTCCTTCGCCATGAGCTATTGGAATTTTAAGTGCTTTTTCTTTCGGAATTGAAGAAGTAACGAGTGTATCTGTATTTTGAGCTTTTATAAAAACATTTTTGCAAATAAATTTCCGTTCATTGTTATGTAACAATGCTCCCGGAACCAGTCCTGCTTCACATAAAATTTGAAATCCGTTACAAATACCCATGACATAACCACCCTTATTAGCAAATTCAATTACTTTTTCCATGATTGGAGAAAAACGAGCAATTGCTCCCGACCGTAAGTAATCTCCATATGAAAAACCTCCCGGAAGCACAATAAAATCACACCCTTTCAGATCGGTATCTTTATGCCACAGTTCTACTACTTCCTGTCCCATCATATTGCGTAGCGCATAGATCATATCCTGGTCACAATTAGACCCCGGGAAAATAACGACTCCAAATTTGCTCATCTCTGTATCTGAATTTTAGGTTGCAAAGTTAAAAATAAAAAACCTGAATGCTTGCTAATTAACGAATTGTTCAAAAAAAATGAACAAGTAAATTTATGATAATAGAAGAAAAGAACAATATGAATAACAGCTCGGCCCACCATTCCTTTTTAATATTTAAAAAGTAATTGGCACAAAAAACCGAAGCAGGAATGGCAAATGCAGAGAATGACCTTGTGGTAATTTCAGGCGCCAGAAGTACCGATCCTATTGAAAAAACAAATAACCAGATCATTAAGATCATGCTTTTTTTGCTTTTTTGAGAACCGCCTGTAAGTCCGCCAAATAGTCTGCCAAAGGAAAATAGCAGAATTCCCCAGCCCATTATCATTGTAAAGTAAAAACTGGTTGAGAAATTATATTTTGGTTGTTCTTGCAGAATAGCATAAAGCATGTTTTCATGCCAAAAAGTACTTAACGAATCATTCCAAAAATAATAAGTAGCCACAAAGCAATATGGCAGCATCACCCCAAATATGGAAATGATCCATTCCCGCCAAATAAAAGGCCGGAGTAAAATAAAGGCTATACCTAAAACAGGAACAAAAACTATGTAAGGAAAATAAAAAAGAGTAGCTATTGAAATTAAAAATCCGGCATTAAATGCTTCTGCAAAGGCTTTGTCTTTACGATAAGCATTTAAAAGTTGATCTATTGCAAATAATAAAAACAAATTGGCAAACAAAAGCGGGTGTGTTGTAAGCATTGCATTATTATTGCTCATAAAAAGGACATAAAACAGGGCAGGAAGAAATGATTGCTTTGTAAATATGGCGTTCTCTGTAATGATATAATTCAACAAAAAAGCTTCGCTTAGCACCAGGAGCATTGCTATTATTATATTCAACCAATGTAATTTTGAGATACCTCCGCTGATTAAATCATAAAAAGGCATAACGTGCTGTGATGGCTGTATAGGAGGAAAGAAAAAGCCAAACCCCCAAATAGCCAATACGAGGATCGGCAAAAAAATATATGCCGCAGCATTATTGGATTTAAAAAATCGTATAAACATAATTTTATGAGTCTAAAAATAGCACAAAAAAAATTGTATTATTAATAAATTTTGTATTTTTGACGACAATCAAAAAAACGATTAAATGAATATGACAGATGTTTTTAACGGACTGGGACATTTTTTTCAATGGACCTTCACTTTTATGAAAGGCTTGGGCAACGCACCAAATGTATTTTTTTGGTTTGCAATTGTTACACTAATAATCATTTGGTTAACAATGCAAGCTAGATTTAATAAAGCAGCAAAGAAGAACAATACCTTACAATAATAGCATTAAAAAAAGAACCCCAAACTGATTATTCGGTTTGGGGTTTTTGTATTTAATAACAATGCATTATTTCAAATCATTTCCAATATCTTTTCTATAATATTTACCTTTATATTGAATTCGTTCAGCATTGGCAAAGGACCTTTTTAATGCATCTTCCATTGTATCACCATAAGAAGTAATTGCAATAACCCTTCCTCCATTTGTTACAACTGGTTGTTGATCGTTTGTTGCAAGTTGTTGGGCAGTTCCGGCATGAAAAGCAAAACTTCCTTCTACCAACTCTAATCCTGAAATTTCGTCCCCTTTTTTGTATTCTTCGGGGTAACCTCCCGCAACAAGCATTACAGTAGTGGCAAAACGGGCATCGACTTCAAAAGATTTTTCATGTAAATTCCCATTTGCAACACCTTCAAAAAGATCCAACAGATCAGATTTTATTCTTGGTATCACTGTTTCTGTTTCCGGATCGCCCATACGTACATTGTATTCAATCACTTGAGGGTTTCCATTTACATTCATCAAACCGATAAAAATAAAACCTTTGTATAATATTCCTTCTTTTTTTAATCCATTTATTGTGGGAACAATTACACGCTGTTCCACTTTTTTAATAAAAGCTTCATCCGCAAAAGGCACCGGTGAAACGGCTCCCATACCACCTGTGTTTAACCCTGTATCCCCTTCTCCTATTCGCTTATAATCTTTCGCTGAAGGTAATATTTTATATGAATTTCCATCGGTTAAAACAAAAACAGAAAGTTCAATTCCTTTTAAAAATTCTTCGATCACCACTTTTGCAGAAGCATCACCAAACTTTGCGTTAGCAAGCATTTCTGTCAATTCTTTTTTTGCATCATCCAGTGTGGTTGGAATAATAACGCCTTTCCCTGCAGCCAACCCATCCGCTTTTAAAACATAAGGGGCTTGCAGTGTTTCTAAAAATCGTAATCCTTCATTTAATGTTTCCTTGGTAAATGTTTCGTAACGTGCAGTAGGAATGTTATGACGCATCATGAATTGCTTAGAGAAATCTTTGCTGCCTTCTAATTGGGCTCCATCTTTTTGAGGACCAATTACCGGAATGTTCTTTAATAATTCATCCGCCAAAAAGAAATCATGAATCCCTTTCACCAATGGATCTTCCGGACCAACGATCACCATATTGATCTTGTTTTTCAAAACAAGATTTTTTATTGCATCAAAATCAGTTACTGAAACAGGAATGTTTGTTCCTACTAGTGCTGTACCTGCATTACCGGGAGCAATAAACAATTTTTCTATTTTTTTACTTTGAGCTAATTTCCATGCAAATGCATGTTCGCGACCACCAGAACCAAGAATTAAAATATTCATTGTTTAAATTTTGTGCAAAGAAACAAAAAAAAGACCTCGCCCCTAACCCCTCTCCTAAAAAAAGGAGAGGGAGAATAATATAGAAATCTTTCTTTTACCTTTGCATTATGATCATCCAACCTAAAATATTCGATTCTTCAAAAGTTATTGTTGCTCAAAGCAGTCGTTTGGGTGGAATAAGCGCTGAGCCTTTTAATTCACTGAATTTAAGTTTGTCTGTAAATGATGACGAACAAAATGTGCGAAAGAATAGAGAATTATTTTTTGGAAGATTAGGAATCGAACTATCCAAAGTATCAAGATGTTATCAAGTTCATGGAAATGATGTATTGCTTGTCAACGAACCCGTAACGAATGAAAAACATGATGCACAGATCACAAATAAACCAAACGTATATTTAGCCGTTTCTATTGCTGATTGTACACCTATTTTGATTCATGATGAAAAGGAAAATGCAATAGCAGCGATACATGCAGGATGGAGAGGAACTGTGGGGGGAATTGTAAGCAATACCTTACATAAAATGCAGGAAAATTTTGGAACCAAAGGAGAAAACTGCAAAGCCTTTATTGGCGCATGTATAGGTTATGAAAATTTTGAAGTTGGGGATGATGTTGCAAAATATTTTGATGATTCCATGAAACGGTTTGATGAACAAAAACTTAAATGGTTTGTGGATCTAAAGAAAGCGAATAGAGAACAGTTAATAGGCTTTGGGGTGTTAAAAGAAAATATAGAGACCTCAACTTATTGCACCGTAAAAAATAATGATCTGTTTTTTTCGCATCGGAAAGAAAAAGGGGTTACGGGAAGGATGATGGCGGTGATTGGGATTATTTGACTTTAAAGCATTATAGACCTGGCCCCTCTTCTTGAAGGAAGGAGAGGGGGAAAAGACCTTGCTATAATTGTACTTAATATATGAATTAGTGGACGAGGCTGCCTGTGCGGCTGCAAGTCCTTCTCCTTTTTTATGGAGAAGGACTTAGGATGAGGTCTTTGTGTTAGAATACGCCACAATTTCTTTTAAAACATCGTCAATACTAAAAAGAACCTCTTCATTTTTAAATCGCATGACCTTAAATCCCATGTCGATCAGATTTTCATCGCGAAGTTTATCTTTTTCTGATTGTGAAAGTGTATTATGAATTCCTCCATCCACTTCAATTATTAATCTTTTGGAAGCGCAATAGAAATCAACAATATAATTACCAATGCTATGCTGGCGTTTGCATTTTAAATCATTTGTTTTTCCATTTCTTAACTGTTGCCACAAACAATCTTCCGCTGGAGTTGATTTTTGTCGCAACTTCCTTCTGATCTCAAGTAATGATTTTTTATTGTGAACTTTCATAATAAGACCTCACCCCAACCCTCTCCTTAAAAAAAGGAGAGTGGGAAAGTAAACAATAATGGTTGTTTCTTTAAAAATTATAAATAGAATTAAAATTTGCTTGTGTGTTGCAAGTCCTTCTCCTTTTTCAAGGAGAAGGATTTAGGATGAGGTCTACAACGGAATATTCCCGTGCTTTTTCTTAGGCAGTTTAGCTACTTTATTTTTTAGCATATTAAATGCTTTGATTAATTTTTCACGTGTATCTTCCGGTCGTATCACTTCATCCACATATCCTCTTTCAGCTGCACGATATGGGTTTGCGAAATGTAAAATATATTCCTTTTCCTTTTCTGCCAATTTAGCTACCGGATCTTTTGCGGCTGCTATTTCATTTTTGAAAATGATCTCCGCAGCGCCTTTTGCACCCATAACAGCAATCTCTGCAGAAGGCCATGCATAATTCATATCTGCACCAATGTGTTTGCTATTCATCACATCATAGGCTCCGCCATATGCCTTGCGCGTGATCACTGTAATCCGGGGAACGGTCGCTTCACAGAACGCATATAATAATTTTGCTCCATTGGTAATGATCCCGTGCCACTCCTGATCAGTACCGGGTAAAAAACCCGGAACATCTTCAAATACTAACAAAGGAATATTGAAACTATCGCAAAAACGCACAAAACGAGCTGCTTTTGTAGATGAATTAATATCCAATACTCCTGCTAAAAATGCAGGTTGGTTTGCAACAATACCAATACTCTTACCTGCTAATCGGGCAAAACCAACAACAATATTTTCCGCAAAATTCTTATGAACTTCTAAAAAGGTATCGGTATCAATAACTCCTGCAATTACTTCACGAATATCGTAGGGTTGATTTGGATTTTCCGGGATAATGTCATTTAGTTCGGAGCGTTTTTCATTTTCTTTTTTCTCATATGGAACGCTTGGCGCATCATCTTCGCAATTTTGAGGCATATAGCTCAACAACGCTTTGATATTATTGATGCACTCAATCTCATTTGCGCAAGAAAAATGAGTCACACCCGATTTTGTAGAATGTGTGGAAGCTCCACCTAACTCTTCACTTGTTACTTCTTCATGTGTTACCGTTTTTACAACGTTTGGCCCTGTAACAAACATATAAGAAGTATTTTCCACCATCATGATAAAATCGGTAATAGCAGGAGAATAAACCGCACCTCCGGCACAAGGTCCCATAATGGCTGATAGCTGAGGAACAACTCCTGAAGCTAATGTATTACGATAAAAAATATCGGCATACCCTCCCAAAGAAACAACGCCTTCCTGAATACGAGCGCCACCACTATCATTTAAACCAATAACAGGCGCTCCGTTTTGCATTGCCAGATCCATGATTCTGCAAATTTTTTCTGCATGAGTTTCACTTAATGAACCACCAAAAACAGTAAAATCCTGTGAGAATACATATACCAAACGTCCGTTGATAGTACCAAACCCAGTAATTACACCATCACCAATATATTTTTCACGCTCTAAACCAAACTCTGTTGAACGATGTGTTACCAACATACTAACTTCTTCAAAACTGCCTTCGTCCATCAAAAAATGCAAACGCTCTCTTGCAGTTAATTTCCCTTTTTTATGTTGTGATTCGATACGTTTTTCACCACCTCCCAAATGTGCTTCAACGATCTTTTTTTCTAATTCCTGGAGTTTATTTTTCATAACACTATTGTCTTATAATCTAAGGTTTCAAAAATAGTTAAATTATTCTTGGTTTTGGATAAAAAAACGGGTAAAATAGATACTATTTCCTACTTTTGAAAGATAGAAAACATCGTTTTGTCGGAAGTGTTTTTAAAAATAAAAAATAATGAATATTGAAGAGTTAAGAGAATACTGTCTTTCCCTGAAAAACACAGAAGAAGCCATGCCGTTCGGTCCCGACACACTCATTTTTAAAGTCGGAGGGAAAATGTTTCTAATTGTAGGTTTAGATGATTCTCCTTTACAATTCAATGTAAAATGTGATCCCGAAAAAGCAATTGAATTGCGTGAACAGTACAATTATGTGATACCGGGTTACCACATGAGTAAAAAACATTGGAACACCATTATTATTGACGGGAGAGCTTCTGAAAAACTAGTTCGTCAATGGATCTTTGACTCTTACACGCTTGTAATTGCAGGGCTTTCAAAATCAGAACAGAAAAGATTAAAAGAAATGTAAACCTCCTCAACATTTATTTCAGTAATTTTGCTTTCTTAAATATTATAAAATGAAAACCGCCTTAAGGTATTTTTTTCAAGGATTACTTATTACTGTTCCTGTTGTTATTACAGCCATAGTAGTCTATAAATTATTTTATCTGGTTGTTTCCTTGTTTAGTATTTTTGGGACAATAATCAGCCCGACAATTGATCCTTTTATTGAAATAGCAATTTCTTTGCTTCTCATTTTTTTAATGGGAATGCTGGGGTCATCCATTATTTTACGTCCCCTGTTTAATATGTTTGATTATGCAATGGAGCATACCCCATTTATTAAAATCGTTTATTCATCAATCAAGGATCTATTATCAGCTTTTGTTGGAAGCAAAAAAAGGTTTAACAAACCTGTTTTAGTTACTATTAATAAAGAAAATAATATTCAGCAATTAGGTTTTATTACCAAAGAAGATCTGAGTGAAATTCATATTAAAAAAGGAACCGTTGCTGTATATGTTCCTTTATCTTACTCCTTTTCGGGAAATTTATTGATCGTCCCTGCCGATAGTGTTATTCCTGTGGATGCTTCTTCGCCTGAAGTAATGAAATTTATTGTTTCCGGAGGGGTAACAGATATTGATGAATAAGTCTAAAAAAATTTGTACCTTGTAATTCAAATTAATAATTCTCTTCGTATGAAAAAACTATTCGTTCTTGCCTTTGCTATTGCAATTACCTTTTCGGTATCGGCACAAAAAATAAAAGTAAAAGAAGCCAATGAAAATATTGGTGGAGGAAGTCACAATTCAATAACAGTAACGCTTTACGACATAAGCCCATCCGATGCTGTTGATGCATTCCGGTCATTCATAAAAAAATATGATGGCAAAAGATCATCTTTGGATGGAGGAGTTTTTTCTGATAATGCCACTATTAAAGATATGGGTAACAACACCATTGATATCTATGGAAAGGCACAAGGAAAAAAAGGGGATCCTGAAATTACATTTGTCATCGCTTTTGATTTAGGTGGTGCTTTTTTAAACTCCTCCGACCATAAGGAACAATATAAAACAGCTGAAAAAATCGCAAAAGAATTTGCCATTAACACTTGCAAAGAAATTGTGGAACAAAAATTAAAAGATGCACAAAGAAAACAGTCTGGTTTTGAAGATGAACAAAAAGATCTGGAAAAAGAGAACAGAAGTTTAACAAGTGATATTGAAGATTACAAAGCAAAAATTAAAAAAGCAGAAGATAATATCGTAACGAATAAATCGAATCAAGAGAAGAAAAAAGCTGAAATAGAAACTCAGAAAAAAGCGGTTTCTGAAGTGGAAACGAAATTAAAATCTATTGAATAAGAACAAAAAAAATCTTCTAAACCTTTAAAATTCTAAGATAATCTATCGGTAAGCAATTTCATTTCAATTGCCGGTGAGATCTTTTCATAAAGTATGTTGTAAACAGCATCTGTTATTGGCATATCCACTCCATATTTTTTATTTATTTCATGAATCGATTTGACACCATAATAACCTTCGGCCACCATATTCATTTCTAACTGTGCATATTTAACAGAATATCCTTTTCCAACCATAGCTCCAAACATCCTGTTTCTACTGAATTGTGAATAGGCCGTTACTAACAGGTCGCCAAGATAAGCAGAACTTTTTATATCTCTGTCAATCGGATGAACGGCATCTACAAAGCGTTTTATTTCCTGTATTGCATTTGAAATTAATACTGCCTGAAAATTATCACCGTAGCCTAAGCCATGACAAATACCACTTGCTACAGCAAAAACATTTTTTAATACGGCAGAAAATTCCGTTCCGAAAATATCATCTGAAATAGTTGTTCGTATATATCTGCAATTTAGTTGTGAGGCCACATAAGCAGCACTTTCGCTATTTTGAGAAGCTATAGTTAAATACGAAAGTTTTTCCATTGCCACCTCTTCTGCATGACATGGGCCGGTAATCACTCCAATGTTTTCCATTGGAATTTTATATTCGGTGTTAAAAAATTCGCCAACAATTAAATTATGTTCAGGTACAATTCCTTTTATTGCAGAAAACACTTTTTTATTTTTAAAATCCGCTTCAGTTAATCCTGAAAGAGCATCTTTTAAAAATGCGGATGGGACCGCCATAATTAAAATATCAGCTTTTGAAATAACCTCTTTCAGATCGGCACATAATAAAAGTTTATCAACGTTAAACTCAACCGATGTTAAATAATTAGGATTATGATTGTATTTTTTAATATGCTCTATTGTTGATGCATTTCGGATCCACCAATGTATTTGAGATGAATTATTGCACAGCATTTTAACAATGGCAGTAGCCCAGCTTCCTCCTCCTATTACTGCAATTTGTGGTAATTTATCCATATAAAAAACTTATCATATTATTTTAAAGGGTGAATTTACAATTTTTTCTTCTTTCTCGTTCCCATCTACCAGAGAAAATAATACAACACTGCACTTACAAGTATGAACCAAATTAAAGCAGGAGCCCAATAATTTTTTTGTTTTTTTATCCAAACAAACGAAAGGATAATTAAAATAATCAGAAAGGAAGTGTAAGAAAGTATTCCTGCTTTTATGATCAGGGGGTTTTTATATCGAAACATTACTTCATGTTCTCCTTTGGGAAACAATACAGACATTGTCAGGTAATTTGAAACAACCATTGGCACATGCCTCTTGTCAATCAAAACTTCCCAGCCATTATAATAACTTTGCAAAAGTGTTAACAGTTGAGGCTTTGAGGCGGTTGCTTTTATACTAATTTCATTGGGATTGTATGAAGTAATAATAATGGATTCAATTAATGTATCATTGCTGTTTATTTTTATCTGCCCGGCAATTGTTTTATAATCACCATTCGACAAAACAATAGTTTTATTTGTCAGAATAGCAAAATCAATTTTATTTATTTCCGAAGCAGGATATATACGATCAGAAAAATAAATCAATTTATTTTTCAAAAAAGCAGCATACAATTGAGGCATTGAATCTCTTAGCAGTGCATAATTTTTAAATGCGTAGGAATTAAATACATCCGCTGAGATTCGTTTATGAAAAACACTTGTATTGCGGTATAATCCATGCTTTTGGCCAAGTTCTTCCGTATTTTCAATTATACTATTATCCGAAGGAATAGGGAAATTTTGCGGTAAGGACAAAATATACTCATGCAATTCTTTTGGTGAAGCGGGAGAAAATCCAACGTAAGCTATGTTTAATTGGAGGGCGACAAATAGATCCAAGATGATTAAAATACCGGTGATACGAAGCCGGTATTTTTTCAAAGGGCCTATCAATGCAAAAACAAATATTCCCAGAAATAATAATTGTATAAATCCTTGCAATACTATATTTTGTTTTAAAGAAGAGGCTTTCAGGAAATCGAAAACAGTATCGTATTTTTTAAAAAAGAAAAAATGTTGATTGTGATTTTTAATAAATGCGAGAATCACAAATGAAATTATGAGTAATGAAACTGCTCCTATTACTATAATAATTTTCTTCCTGCTGATAACCGGATTTTCTACAATTACAGCCAGCTGCTTTCCGGCTAACAACAAAAAGATCATTACGGAGAATAAACTAAAATAACTTGGAAAGCGAAATAAATTCATGAAGGGTACATAACTAAATAACAGCTTGTGAACCGGTGTGTAGTCACCAAATGAAGCCAATAAACAAATGATTGCAAAAGCAAAAAGCAATTTTTCAAATACTATTTTTTTACTTACAAATGCCATAATTACAAATACAAACATGATAACGCCTGTATAAATATTACACATCGAAGGATCGGTATTAAAAAAATCAACACTATTAACTGTTGAAAAAGGAAGTATAATTGATAAAAGTGATTGAGGAGATAATGGACATACTGCTGCATCTTTATAGATCATTCCACCCAAACGTGAAACATAAGGAGCCGTTTGGTAATAGGCAACCAATACCACAGAAGCGAGTAAAAGTGTTGCACCCACAAACAAAAAATTAATTTTTAAATAATGTAAAATATCTTTTTTGTTTTTTTCTTTTAGTGCAGCAAAAACAAAATATCCAAAGATCAACACAAATAAATAAACCAGAATAATTGAAAACGTATGGTTTCCACCTGTCAGATTAAAGAACATGAACACTGAAGCATATAATGCACGCAGATAACTCTTTTCTGTATGCATTTTGTAGTAATTCAAGAGTATAAATGGCAGCCAGGCTGCACCAATGATGGCATAGAAATGCTGTACATGGGCGGCAAAAAACCCACCAAGCATATAACAGACAGCGGTTAAAAAGGCAATATTTTTTTTAGTATGAAAACATAAGGAAAGAAAATACATTCCCATACCGGCCATGAACACATAAAAAACAAACAAAAAATGGATCGTATAATTTGTTTGCCCGGTGGTCATGCTTAGGAGTAATGACTCCAGGTACCATGTGGGGCCCTGTAAATCTGCATGAATAGGATAACCTAGCTGCTGATAAGGATTCCAAAAAGGAAAGATATGATTTTGAAAACACTGTGAAATATAATAACGCCAAGGAATCCAGCAGTTGATCATATCATGCGTCACCGAATATTTCAGAAAAGAAATTTGCCAAAAACCCAGAATTGCTATTAACAGCAATAATGCGATATATTTGAAATGCGAGTCCTTTGCTTTTTCTGTATTCAGCACCATGCATGTGTTTTATTTTGATCCCGGCTATACCGATTGAAAAACCGGACCTTCCCTTTTGATCATATTTTTTTCGGTTAAGGAAGTAAGTATTTTCTGCAATTGATTTTTTGAAATACCTGTTGCTTCACTCACGCTCACAATTGTTGCCTGATTTTGCTTTTTCACTTCATCCAATACTTTTTGCTCATCGCCTTTTAATTCAACAACCACCTTCTTAATTTCCTCCGGACGTATTTCCCTCACATTACTATTTTTCTTTTCGATGCTTTGGAACTCCGCCTCCACAACACCGGTTCCTCCTTCCGGCTTCATTTGCGGAAAGAACAACACATCCTGAATAGATACATTATTGGTCATGATCATCGCCAAACGGTCAATTCCAATACCGATTCCGGCAGTTGGCGGCATCCCATATTCCAGTGCACGTAAAAAATCCTGGTCAATAAACATGGCTTCATCATCACCTCGTTCCATCAACTTTGCCTGTTCTTCAAACCGTTCGCGTTGGTCAATAGGATCATTTAATTCAGAGTACGCATTTGCTAATTCTTTTCCATTTACCATCAACTCAAAACGCTCCACCAACCCGGGTTTACTCCGGTGTTTTTTAGTAAGCGGACTCATTTCTACCGGGTAATCTGTAATAAATGTTGGTTGAATATAATTTCCTTCACACTTCGCTCCGAAAATCTCATCAATCAATTTTCCTTTGCCCATGCTCGGTGCAATTTCTATATTTAATTGATTACAAGCTTCGCGTAATTGATCCTCCTCCATATTGCTGATGTCCATTCCGGTAAATTCTTTAATGGAATCAAACATGGTGATCCGTTTGAAAGGTCTTTTGAAATCAACCATTTTATCTCCAACAGGAACTATTGTTGTTCCATTCAGATCCATTGCTATTTTTTCGATCAGCTCTTCCGTAATGTCCATCATCCAGTTATAATCTTTGTATGCCACATACAATTCCATAACTGTAAATTCAGGATTATGTGTCCTGTCCATTCCTTCATTTCGGAAGTTTCTGGAAAATTCATAAACCCCATCAAAACCTCCAACTATCAATCGTTTTAGGTACAACTCATTTGCAATTCGCATATACATTGGCATATCCAATGTGTTATGATGCGTTGCAAACGGACGAGCAGTTGCTCCGCCAGGTATCGCTTGTAACACAGGAGTATCTACTTCTAAATAACCTTTTGCATTATAAAAATCGCGAATGGTATTCACCATTTTTGTGCGTTTGATAAACGTTTCTTTTACAGAAGGATTCACGATCAGATCAACATAACGTTGACGGTAACGAAACTCCGGATCAGTCACTTCGTCAAACACGTTCCCTTCGTCATCACGTTTTACCGAAGGTAATGGACGCAATGATTTGCTCAACATTTTAAAAGAGGTGGCATGGATGGATATTTCACCCACTTTGGTTACAAAAACAAATCCAGTAATCCCAATAATATCACCCAGATCGGTATGTTTTTTAAATAACAAATCAAATGTACTTTTATCTTCCCCCGGGCAAATATCATCTCTGCGGATGTAAACCTGAATACGACCGGTAGCATCTTGTAAACTCACAAAACAAGCTTTTCCCATATCACGATTACTCATCACACGCCCGGCAATACAAATATTTTTATATTCTTCTGCCTTTTCAGGAGTGAAATTTTCCAGAATACCTTTTGCTGTTGCATTTATTTCAACCACCTCAGCAGGATAAGCATCAATCCCCATTTTGGTGATCTCTTCTAATTTTGCTCTTCGTAATAATTCCTGTTCACTTAACTCATTACTCATTTTATGTATCTATTAGTTTTAGATTGCAAATATACATGCATTGATTTAAAAATTATGACTTCTCTCATTAAAATTAAGGTGGATTTCAAGCAAAAATTGTATTTTTACCCTTCCAAAAAAGAAAACTAAAGACATGAAATCATTAGTAGCCAACTTTTCAAAACAATTAACCGAAGCCATTAACATTGGTAACAATGCAAAATTAACAGCATCTAAAAACAAAATTTCCAATGTATTAATTTGTGGACTTGGGGGCTCAGGCATTGGAGGAAACATTGTTTCCGAGCTTGTTATAGGTGATGCAAATGTACCCATCAATGTTACCAAGGGATATTTTATTCCGGCTTATGTGAATGAAAACACCTTAGTAATTATTTCTTCCTACTCCGGAAACACAGAAGAAACACTTAATTGCATGGAATTAGCAATTTCGAAAAACGCAAAAATTGTTGGTATCACTTCAGGAGGAAAAGTATTAGAACTATGTAAGTCAAATAGTCTTGATTGTATTCTTGTTCCCGGTGGAATGCCTCCACGTGCTTGTCTTGGTTATTCTCTAACCCAATTGTTTTTTGTATTAAATTTCTTTACCATCATCGGAAATAAATTTAAAAACGAACTGGACGCATCAGTAAAATTACTGGATGCGGAAGAAAATAATATTCTTTCAGAAGCTAAAATTATTGCTCAAAAATTAGTTGGGAAAACTCCGATCCTTTATGCAACCACGAATAATGAAGGAATGTTAATTCGTTTCCGTCAGCAATTAAATGAGAACTCGAAGATGCTTTGCTGGCACCAGATTATTCCGGAAATGAATCACAATGAATTGGTTGGCTGGAGAGACAAAAATGAAAATTTATCAGTTCTTATTTTCCGTGATAAAGACGAATACGAACGAAATAATTTCAGAATAAATATTAATAAAGAAACCATTTCAAAATATACTTCGAACATTACTGAAGTATATTCTAAAGGCTCTTCAGCAATTGAAAAAACGATCTATCTGATACATTTGGGTGATTGGATCTCTATCTTTTTAGCAGAAATGCGAGGTTTCGATGCCAGTGAAATTGCTGTGATAAACAATTTAAAATCTGCGCTTTCTAAAATTTAAAACAGAAGCCTCTTCCCTTAATCCCCTCTCCGCAAGAGAGGGGGGAGATACATAAAAAAAAGATTTAATTGGGTTTTTAACATAATGCCTCTTCTCATTGGAGAAATATTAAGAGAAGTGCTCTCAACACATGAAAAAAATTAAATGCATTAATTTAGGCTTAATAGATTACAAGCAAGCATGGGATTATCAGGAAAAATTATTTACCGAAATTGTTTCTTTAAAAATCAACAATCGAGATCTTTCGCAGGAAAATAAAGTTCAAACTCCAAACTATTTTCTCTTCTGTGAACATCCTCATGTCTATACTCTTGGGAAAAGCGGTGACACAAAAAATCTACTCATTAATGAAAAACAACTGGAAGAAAAAAAAGCTACATTCTATAAAATAAATCGTGGTGGAGATATTACCTATCATGGACCCGGGCAAATTGTTGGGTATCCTATTTTAGATCTCGATAATTTTTTCACGGACATACATAAATACCTGCGTTTTCTGGAAGAAATGGTCATCCTCACATTAGCTGAATATGGAATTGAAGCAAGCAGAAGCAAGGGAGAAACAGGAGTTTGGTTAGATGTTGGAATGCCACAAAAGGCTCGAAAGATATGTGCCTTGGGTGTTCGTGCAAGCCGCTGGGTTACCATGCATGGTTTCGCATTTAACATTAATACTGATCTGAATTATTTTGGGAACATTATTCCTTGCGGTATCACAGATAAAGCGGTAACATCATTAGAAAAAGAACTTGGAAGAAAAGTGAATGAGGAAGAAGTAAAACAAAAACTTAAAAAACACTTCGCAAATTTGTTTGAATGTGAATTAATTTAACGCAACTATAAATACTACCTTTACAAGAGTCTATTTCCTATCCGAATAAAATTATGTCTGACACACCGGAAAAAATAATTGAAATAAAACATCTTGTAAAACATTTTGGTAAATTCAAAGCAGTTGAAGATGTGAACTTCGATGTTTTTCGTGGTGATATTTTTGGATTTTTAGGTCCGAATGGCGCTGGTAAAAGTACAACCATACGCGCCATGCTTTCATTGATACGACCTACAAGCGGTGAACTGAAATTATTTGGAAAAGATTTGTTAAAAAACCGAAGTTATATTTTGCAACGTATCGGTTGTATTGTTGAAAAGCCTGATTTCTATAAATACCTTTCTGCCGAAAAAAATATTGAAATCTTCGCACGTTTATCTGGCGTTGATGTTTCGAAAAGTAAAGTGCATAAAATTATTGAATTTGTTGGTTTAAAAGGAAGAGAACGAGATAAAGTAAATGGCTTTTCGCATGGCATGAAACAACGTTTGGGTATTGCACAAACCTTGGTGCATGATCCCGAATTAATTATTTTGGATGAGCCCACTACCGGATTAGACCCGCAAGGTATTATTGATATCCGTAATTTAATTTTACAATTAAAAAACGAGCACAATAAAACTGTTTTACTCTCCTCCCATATCCTTTCTGAAATTGAATTGATTGCAACGCGCCTGGTGATTATCAATAAAGGAAAAACAATCGTACAAGGTTCAGTAAGTGATCTGTTAAACGCCCAGGAACTTGTTGTTTCTTTTACGATTGATAATATAGAGAAGGCAAAACAAATTGTTCAGTCCTCATCGTTGAATATTACTTTAGAAAGTGAAACATCAACTAATTTATTGTTGCATATTTCACAGGAAAAAATCCCTTTGTTGAACAAACTTTTTTGTGATAATGGAATTAATGTTTTTTCAATTGAAGCCAAGCGCAAGCTGGAAGATTACTTTTTAAAGCTTATAAGTGCATGATGTTTTGGAAAAGTACATACAATGAATTTATAAAAATTGCTGCTAAACCTCGTAGTTATATTGGTATTGGTGTTATTTCGGTTATTGTTGGTATTATTTTGTACGCAATGTATAAAGAAGGTCATGGATTTATAGGGGCCATTACCTGGCGAATGGAGCAGTCCTTAACTCTGGAAGGAAATATTTTAAATGGAAATTTAGTAGCCTATATTATTTTACAAACACTTATTATTCATGTACCCTTATTGATTGTACTAGTAACGGGTGATTTGGTTTCAGGTGAAGGTGCAATGGGAACTATTCGTTTACTGCTTACAAAACCTGTTTCACGGACCAACATTTTACTTTCGAAATACCTTGCAGGGTGTGGATATACTTTTGTTATGTTAGTATGGCTTGTTTTTCTTTCGTTGGTTATTGGTAAATTATTATTTGGAACCGGCGATTTAATAGTATTAAATGATGATGTAATAGTTGTGTTGCAACAGCAAGAACTTGGTTGGCGATTTGCTTGTGCATTTAGTACGGCCTTCCTTTCATTAATAATGGTTGCAACGTTATCGTTAACATTTTCTTGTTTTGCCGACAACTCAATAGGACCAATTGTTACCACAATGGCAGTTATTATTTTATTTACCATTCTGGGTGCATTAAATGTTCCGGCATTGCAAAAAATACAACCGTATTTATTTACCAATCACATGTCGGCCTGGCGTTACTTTTTTGAAGATCCCTTGCCAATAGGTAAAATATTCAATTCTATTGGTATTTTGTTGATTCACATTGTTGGTTTATTAGCAATAGCTGTTTATAAATTCAAGAGAAAAGATATTTTATCATGATGCGATTTAAAATTTGTTTATTGGTATTTTTTGTTTGGGTATTCTCTATATCAATAGAGGCACAAAGCAATGCTAATGTGATTTTGCATACGGTATATGCCAAATTACAAAAAGCAAAAGATTATTCGGTTGACGCAAATATAAAAGTAGATATGCCCTTTATCCGTATACTGCCAATCAATGCTAAAATCTATTTTAAACAAAAAGATAAATTTAAAGTAGAGTCTAAAAGTATTGCTATTGTTCCACGTCAGGGTTTTGATCAGGCATCAAAAATGTTGGCTGATACCAATTCCTTTACTGCTGTGATTCAAGGTAACGAAATGATAGGCCCTATAAAAACAACTGTTGTAACTATTATTCCATTATCGGATACAAGCGATTTGGTACTAGGCAGACTTTGGATTGATTTAACACAAAACATTATTCTTAAATCGCAACTCACAACAAAATCGAGTGGATCTATTTTAACTGAATATACTTATGGAAGTCAGGCTAGTTATGGACTACCGGATAAGATGATTTTTTCAATTGATGTGAAAAAATTTAAAATCCCTAAAGGAGTTGTTTCAGAAGCAGGTAATAACTCTGATGCTAAAAAGAAAGACGAAAAAAAAGGACAGATTATTATTGTACTTACAAACTATCAGGTAAATAAGGGTATTTTGGATAGCGTCTTTAATAAGTAAACGAATTCAGATGAACTACTACATCATTTACAAACCCTATAAAATGATCTCTCAATTTACTTCTTCTCATAAAAAGAAGAAGTGCCTAGGAGAATTAGGATTTACATTTCCAAAAGATGTTTATCCTGTTGGTCGTTTAGATGAAAATAGTGAAGGACTTTTAATTTTAACCAACGACAAAAGTTTAAATTTTAAATTGCTTAATCCGGAATTTGAACATAAGAGAATATACCTCGTTCAACTGCAAGGAATAATTACACCCGCAGCCATCAAACAGTTGGAAGCCGGTGTTGAAATCGCACTTGATGCCGGCCCCTATTTAACAAAATCCTGTACTGCCAAAACTGTTGCAAAGCCTGAAAAATTACCTCCTCGGGGTCATCCAATCAGCGAACAACTTCCGACCTCCTGGATAGAATTAACGCTTACCGAGGGCAAATTTCATCAGGTTCGTAAGATGACAGCCGGGGTTGGATTTCCATGCTTGCGCTTAATACGTATCGCAATTGAAGATATTCGTATCGAAAACATGTTACCAAGTGACGTTCGGGAACTAAAGCGCGATGCTGTTTATAAAAAACTTCACATTCCTGTCTGACAAACGGAATATACACTTGCCCTTCCGTTATTTTTTGTTAATTTCGTTACCGATAAATCAATCTTTATAAGTGTTTTGAACTCCTTTTTTATCGACAAACGCGTTTTTCTTTTGTTCCGGATTTTTCTGGCAGGCATTTTCTTTTGTTCATTTTCAACTACTTCAAAAGCACAAGCACCAAGCATGCTTGAACTTGCCGGCCGAACCATAAAAGATGGTAAACCCTTATCCGGTGCATTAGTTACTGTTTATAAAAATGGAACTATTCAACAGGAACAAATCAAAACCGGGAAAAATGGGAAGTTCCGATTTTACTTAATATTCGGATCTGATTATAAAGTTACCTTTTCTTATCCGGGTTGTGTAGATATGCACCTGGTAGTTTACACCGGAAAATTTTCGAAAGATAAATTGAATTTATTTCCATTGTATGAAACGGATGTTCCATTTTTCGAAACTACAACCAATGCTGTTCGGATTGAAAAGTTTAAGCAACCTTTTACAAAAATTATTTTTGATGGAAATAAAGCGTTCAAAGATGATGAAACCTATTTAGCTGATTTTACAAAAGATATAATCATTGACCCTGCAGAACAAGCGAAAATTCAGGCAGCAAAAGAAGCGAAAGAAAAAGCGGAGAAAGAAAAATTAGAACTTGCCGAAAAAGCAAAAAAAGAGGCGGAGGAAAAAGCAAGAAAAGAGGCTGCTGATAAATTGCTTGCTGAACAACAAGCAAGAGAAGATGCCCTTGCAAAAGCAAACGAATTAGCTCGTTTAAAAGAAGAGAGTGAAAAACAAAAATTGCTTGAATATGAAACCATGGAATCTGAAGCCATTCGTTTGCAACGAGAAAAGGAAGCCAAAGGCATTTTAACCAAAAAGAATAAAGATATCAAAACAGGTTTTGAAAACGATTTATTAAAAGCAGTTGCAGAAAACGAACGTCTTGCAAAAGAAAAAACATATAACAAACAAAAGTATGAAGCAAGAGGCAAAACTGTGATCGAACAAATGAGAAAAGAAACTCAGGTAAAAGCACAAGCAAATAAACTTAGAGAAGAATTAAAACTTAAACAAAAGAAAACACTGGAAAACCGGCAATATAAAACCACAGAAGTACGTAAACTTATTGAGGCTGCTGCTTTTGCTGAACGAGCGGTGAGAATTAACAATCAAAAAACGTTGCCTGACGTAAAAGGATACAAACCTATTGAAACACCAAATGTTACAGTAACTGTAAATAAAGAAATACTAAAAACTATAAGAACTACAGTCGTTACAAAAGGAAAGAAAATGGATGCCTATCGTAAAGAAATTTATTTCTGGGGAAGCACTTATTACTATAAAAACAATATTGAAATTGATGAAGCTTCCTATAACAAGGATATTTCATTTTACGCTGGTTATCAAAACAAATAATTTTTCCGATGAAAAAATTTTATCACATTTCTATTGCAATACTGCTAATATGGCTCCTGCTATATAACAACAGTCTGCAATCACAAACCACAAGTTTTATTTATTATGGACTTGAGCAAGGATTGTCGCAATCCCAGATACAGGGTATCACACAGGATGATGACGGAAACCTTTGGATTGGAACACTTTCCGGTTTAACAAAATACAATGGAAAAGAATTTAAAGTTTATTCAAGAAAAGATTCTTTAGCCGAAGATTGGGTAACTGCACTTTGCAAGGATACTAAAGGAAATATTTGGTTTGGTCATTGGGCAGGCGGAATTTCATTTTACAACAGCAAAACAAAAAAAATTGAAAACTTAAATTTAGAAGAATATACTCGATTCAAAACAATTACCTGCATTATTGAAGATGACAAAAATCGTTTTTGGGTCGCTACTGAAGGAGCAGGGATTTTTGTGTACGATCCAACAAACAAAAAAATGATCGTCCTCAGCAAAAAAGATGGATTGAGTAGTGATAATGTTTATAAATTATGTCTTGATCAAAAAAATAATGTCTGGGCTGCAACCGATATCGGAATTACAATTTTTAATGGAACAGCCAATTTTAATTACAGCATTTTGAACATTGGGAATGGCTTGTTAAGTAACCGAATCACCACACTTGCAATGGTAAACGAATCTGAAATGTGGGTAGGAAGTGCCGATGCGGGAATAATGGTTTTAAAGATCAAAGATGATTTTAATGTAAAAGCGCCTCATAAAACAATTAAAGATGGCGGACAGCGCATTGATATGAAAAGCGGCTTAGGCTCCAATTTTATCAATTGTATTTATGAAGACAAAACCCATAATGTTTGGATTGGAACCACAGGAGGTGGCGCTGCAAAATGTACCCCATTCCCGTCAAATGATAGAACAGAGGCTATTTCTAAAGCTGTTATCTATAATTACAATACCAAACAGGGGTTAAATTATTTTAATGCAAACACTATTTTTCAAGACAGAGAAGGTAATGTTTGGATAGGTACCGATATTGGTTTGAACGAATACCGTGGTGAACGTTTTCAAATATATGATGAAGCTGATAGCCTTATAAACAATTTGGTATGGACAACCCTTTGCGACCGTGATGGAAACATATGGTTAGGAACAAATGAAGGAATTTCAAAAATTTCATTCAGTCATTCTAAAATAAATCACAAAGAATATCATAGTCTAAAAAATTACACATCAAAAGATGGATTAAGCAGCAATGTTGTTTTATCATCTTTTGAAGATAAATCCGGAAACTTATGGTTTGGAACAGGTTTCGGAGGTGTTTGTAAATTCAACGTATCCACCAAAAAGTTTGAAACATATAATAAAACAAATGGCTTAGCCGGAAATGTGGTCTATGCAATCAGCGATGATAACCAGGGAAACATTTGGTTCGGAACCAAGGAAGGTGCTTCAAAATTCAATCCTGTTTCAAAAACTTTTAGGAATTATTCCATGGCAGATGGATTAGGCGGAAATAACGTGTATCGTATTTTTAAGGACAGCAAAGGTAATTTGTGGTTTGGTGCTTTGGGCGGTAGTCTTTCGATGTTTGATGGTGCTAGTTTTAAAACGTATGATGAGGAGGATGGAATGCGACACCGGTTTATTTTATGCATCAACGAAGACAAGCAACACAACCTTTGGTTTGGAGCCTATGGTGGAGGCTTGTATAAATATGATGGAAAAGAATTTACCAATTTCACAGTTAAAGAAGGCTTGACAACAGATTCGCCTTATTCCATTATTGCCGATAATAATAATCAAATTTGGATTGGCAGCAGTCGTGGTATCGATAAGTTTGATGAGCAAACATCAAAATTTATTCATTACGGAAAATCAGAAGGGTTTTTGGGTGTTGAAACAAATCCTAATGCTGTTTGTATTGACAAAGAAGGCAACCTTTGGTTTGGAAGTATCATGGGAGCTGTTCGATACAGCCCAAAAGAAGACAAACCAAATACGGTTGAGCCACAAACCTTCATTACTGGCTTAAAACTTTTTATGAAAGAAATTCCTTTCCCTGATGATGCCCGATTTTCCTATAATGAAAATCATTTGACATTTAATTTTCTTGGAATTAGTTTGAGTAATCCTAAAAGCGTGGAGTACCAATACAAACTTGATGGATTCGATAATGATTGGCTTCCCGCGTTTACAAAAGCTACGGAAGCTGTTTACACCAACTTGCCGGCCGGCTCCTACACATTCATGGTACGTGCTTATAACAGCGATGGAACCTATAATATTCAGCCTGCAGAATATAAATTCTTTATTGCTCCACCGTTTTGGCAAACTGCAGTATTTTATATTCTTGTAGCTGCTATTGCATTTTTTGGAATATATGTTTTTGATAAAATGCGTACACGAAAACTGACATTCGCTAAAAAACAATTAGAAGATAAAGTAGAAGAACGTACTCAGGAACTTGCAAAAATGAATGCTGAATTAGCTGAAAAAAACAAAGGCATTACCGATAGTATTCGTTATGCAAAACGGATTCAGGAAGCTATTTTGCCGCCAGAAAAAACTGTTAGCAGGCTTTTGCCAAACTCTTTTGTTCTTTCAAAACCCAAAGATATTGTAAGTGGAGACTTTTATTTTATTGATGAAAAGGGGGATGAAATTATTGTTGCAGCTGTTGATTGCACAGGACATGGAGTACCGGGCGCTTTTATGAGCATTGTGGGCCACAATATTTTAAATCAGGCTTTAAGTGAAAGCAAACTGGTTACACCATCTCTTCTGCTCGACAAATTAAATAAAGGAGTAAGTGAAACATTAAAACAAAGTTCTTTTGAAACCAAGTTGCGCGATGGAATGGATATTGCTTTGTGCACGATCAATTTTAAAACATTGGAATTACAGTTTGCAGGAGCTTACAATCCCGTGTTTATCGTTCGGGGAAATGAATTGATTGAAAGAAAAGGAAATATTATTTCTATTGGCAGCTATACAAAAACACAGCAACAACAACTTTATACCAACCATGTAATTCAGTTACAAAAAGACGATACTATTTATATTTTCTCTGATGGTTATGCCGATCAATTTGGCGGGTCGGAAGGCAAGAAATTTAAAATCAATAAATTTAAAACAATGTTGTTAAGTTTCAATGGCGTTTCCATGGATGAGCAAAAATTTATTCTTGAAAAATCGATTGAAGACTGGCGCGGGAGTCTGCAGCAAGTGGATGATATATTAGTGATTGGGATAAAGATATAGTTGATTGCAATCGGTTCGTTCTGAATTTATTTCAGAATCGATGCGCGGATGCTGAATCATTTCAGCGTAAATCAACAAAATTTTACTTTACAACAATTCTGCCCAACAAGGCATTGAATGTTTTTTTTGCTTCTAATAATGCATAGAGTTGAGGCATTAACGTCATTAGCTCTTCTTCAGGAGGATTTTCTTTTAAACGTTTTTGAATATCATGGATCATCATTTCCAGTCTGCGACTTTTTAGTGCATATACTGCATTTTCCAATGATTTTTTTAATATATTTTCTTCTTTCGTAATATAAATACTATGCTTTTCCCAGTCAGAAAGTAAATAAGGACTACTTATCAGATCGATTGTTAATCCACAAATAGCAACATTTTCATGACTTACAAAATAGTTAAAATCCGGTACAGTATCTTTTTCTAAATGCTGAACAAACTCATTATAAATACTATTGTACAATAAATTATCGAGCACAATATTATCATGTTGTAATTCATGAATAATAAGTTGTGCCACTGAAACTTCTATTTGCACAGCCTTACCTCTTTCATCTTTTTCATCTGAGTCAATGAAAAGGTTTTTATTTCCGTAATTAATTAAAATGCGAATGATATCCCTTTCCTGATGTTCGGCATCAGCAATCGCATTTTCCTTTTTTTCTTCAAGAGCAGCAACTTCAGAACCAAGGTTCTCTTCTGAACTTAGATTTTCGGAATTGCTTTGATTTCTTTTTTCGTTGAACTTTTTGCTTCGTATCTTATTTAACTCATTCAATAAGATCTGCTCCTCAACATCCATAATACGGCTACATTCCTTCACATATACCGAACGGTAAATAGCTTCAGGAATCAATGCAATGCTCTCCACAATTTCTTTTATCAGTCCGGCTTTTTTAATGGGATCGTTTTGTACATCACCCATCAACAAATTCGTTTTGAAAGAAATAAAATCCTTAGAATTATTTTTAATAAAGGATTTCAGCTCCTCGCTACTAACTCGTTTCGAATATGAATCAGGATCTTCACCATCGGGAAAAAGTAAAACCTTTACGTTCATCCCCTCTTCCAAAATTAAATCTATCCCCCTAAAACTGGCTTTAATACCGGCATTGTCGCCATCATATAAAATAGTGATGTTTTTTGTAAAACGATTGATCAATTTTATCTGACCATGGGTAAGTGATGTCCCACTGCTTGCCACCACATTTTCTATTCCTGCCTGGTGCATTGATATAACATCAGTATAGCCTTCCACTAAAAAACAATTATCCTGATTGATAATTTCTTTTTTCGCGAAATAAATTCCATACAATACATCACTCTTGTGATAAATTTCCGTTTCCGGAGAGTTGATGTATTTTGCAATTTTTTTTGTATCGGTTCGTAATGTCCTGCCACCAAAAGCAATTACCCGCCCAGTAACATTATGTATTGGAAACATGACACGACCCCAAAACCGATCTAGATATTTATTTTCTTGTTTGGTTTCCGCAACATTTTCTTGTTCTTCTGTATTCTTTTCAGTCTGGTTTTCATTTTTATATTCAATGGTAAGTCCGGATTTTACAAGATAATCCATCTTATAACCGGTTGCCAATGCAATATCCGTAAATACAGTCCGATGGTTGATACTATAACCTAATTGAAATTTTTGAATGATATCTTCTCTGAAACCACGCTCCTTGAAATATCCTAATCCTACCGATTTTCCTTCATCCGTATTATATAGATTTTCAGAAAAATGTTTTTGAGCATAGGAAGAAACAACAAGCAAACTTTCTCTGTCATTCTGTGTTTGAAGCTGTTCGGGTGATTGTTCCTCCTCTGTTATCCGGATATTGTATTTTTTTGCTAAGGAACGCAATGCATCGGGATATGACAATTGCTCTTTGTCCATCAAAAAATTAATGGCATGTCCTCCTTTTCCACAACCAAAGCACTTATAAATTCCTTTTGCCGGTGACACATAAAATGAAGGAGTTTTTTCATCATGAAAAGGGCACAACCCAATAAGATTTACTCCACGTTTTTTAAGTGTTACATAATCAGCTACCACCTCTTCAACACGAGCAGCTTCAAATATTTTATCAATGTCTTCTTTGTGTATCACTTAAATCATTTCTTTTATGTTCGACTCCTCAGGAGTCGTATGTTTGTATACCGTTTTTTTATTAATATGCGACCCCTTCGGGGTCGAACGTTTGAGATCTTTTTTTCTGAAATTTAAAATTTTATTCCTTTCCTGAAGAATTCAATTCGCAAAAAAATATTTTTTTGAAAAACTTAGCGCCTTTGTGGCAAAAAAACAATCCATCCTCCAAAAAAGGAATGCTAATTTACGAATAAAATGTGTTGAATTTGAGAATTTATTTGCTGGTCAATTTAGCAATGGCACGTTGGCTCTCTTCGTTATTCGGGTTGAGTTTTAGCGATTTTCGATAGTTTGCTATTGCCTTTTCTTTTTGTCCCATAATACGATAAGTTTCACCCAAACCATGATACACGCTCCATGAATCCGGATATTGTTCTTCGTTATGTTTAAAAAGCTTGTAGGCCTCTTCCGTTTTACGTGCTTTTAACAGCTGGAAACCGATATCATTAAACCGTTCATCTCCATTAGGAAATTTATAGGGTGTCAATCCGCTTAATTCAGTTTCAACTGCTTTTACCTTTGTAATAAAGTAATCAAAAGGGATGGTGCCTTCCAGCAAATCGTTTTCATATTTATCAATACAATTTCCTAAGTATTTGCACTCATCATAAGGAGCACATTTACAGGAAACATATGCATTTAACATTCTGTCTCCTTCAATCAGATAAACCGAATCGTTTGTTTGCATCACCAATTGATCAAAATTACAAAATGCTGCCAGTGCCAATTGCGAATAATTTTGTGAAGCATTTTTAAATCCTCCGTAAGTGGTCTGCCAAACTGTTTGTATCAATTGCATTCCACCTTCACACGGATTTATTTTCCGGATAACTCCGGCAACATTTCCTGCTCCTGCATGATAGGAATGTAATACCAACAACCTGAACCATAAATCAGTTTCGTTGTAAGAGACATGGGCACTATCCAACATTGCTTTGGTATAAGGAATACAAATCCTGCTTAATAAACGGGATGCACCAAAAGCTGATTTTTCGATATCCGTGCGCTCATCAACCGTTTTGTTTACAATCAGACCCTGGTTACGTGCAACAGATTTCATTAACTGAAAAGGACCATTTGCTCCAACACCGGATTTGGTATTCATTTTTCCCGGACTTTCAATTAACAAGATCGCCTGGGCATACCAGGGATCAACCCCATTCTTTTTAAACACATCAATCGAACGACTGATGGTAGGCATTACTTTTTTAAACTCGTAAAAATCTTTTTTTCCTGCCGTAATAAGCACATTAATACTATCCGCAATGTTATTTATTTTTCGAATACTATCACGGTATAAATTATGCTGAACATCATTTAATTTATTCCAATCTTTTACGGAGATCTTATCTAATACTTTACGATTTGCAGCAATGCTGACAATTGCAGAATCGGGACGAAGATTCATTATCTGCTGCCAGAATTTTGCCTGAGGAAGCTCTTGCCAACCTTCTGAATATAATTGAGCATCATTAATAAATTTCATTTTCAAAACCTCATCATAACCAACCACATACTTTTCGATTATTGACACTTTACTGATATCCGTTTGGGCAGAGGCATAAACACAAATGCCTTGCAGCATCAGAAACAATGCCTTTAGAAAAAATTTATATGATCCTTGAATGATTTTCAAAATATGATTTTATAATTTTATAAAAATAGTTTTCTAAATGCAGTCTTCACCATTATTCTATTATACTTTTTAACATACTTTATCAACAACTTATTTATTCAAACGTTTGAATTTTATTTTAGTTGCATTTGAATTTTTAATTTAAATTTCCTGAACTCGTTTTTACCATATTATTTTTTCTGAATTTTAACATGATATCGGTAGTCTTTTTCGTCATAATTTATGTAATTTATTTACTTACTTTTGTTGCTCAAAATTTCTAAACTATATTATTATGGCAACCGATAGATTTGAAGCTCACGATTATTATTTAATGGACGAGTTATTGACTGACGAACATAAGTTAATACGTGAAACAGCCCGTGCTTGGGTTAAAAAAGAAGTTACTCCCATTGTGGAAGAAGCTTGTCAGAATGCAAAATTTCCAAAACAATGGATCAAAGGCTTAGCCGATATTGGCGCTTTTGGTCCTTATATTCCTGCTGAATATGGTGGAGCCGGATTAGATCAGATTTCTTATGGAATCATCATGCAAGAATTAGAGCGTGGCGATAGCGGATTGCGTTCAACGGCATCCGTACAAAGCTCTTTGGTAATGTATCCTATTTATTCATTTGGTTCAGAAGAACAAAAACGAAAATATCTTCCGAAACTTGCTGCCGGAGAAATTATGGGCTGCTTTGGTTTAACAGAACCTGATTATGGTTCAAACCCTTCCGGAATGATCACCAACATTAAAGACAAAGGCGACCATTATTTATTGAATGGCGCTAAAATGTGGATCTCCAACTCTCCTTTCGCTGATATTGCAGTAGTTTGGGCAAAAGATGAAGCAGGTGATATCCGCGGAATGGTTATTGAACGAGGAATGGAAGGATTTACAACCCCTGAAACACATGGCAAATGGAGTTTACGCGCCAGTGCAACAGGCGAATTAGTTTTCTCAAATGTAAAAGTTCCTAAAGAAAATATTTTTCCTAACATCAAAGGATTAAAAGGTCCTTTGAGTTGCTTAAACTCAGCACGTTTTGGTATTGCCTGGGGTGCAATTGGTGCTGCAATGGATTGTTATGATTCAGCTTTGCGTTATTCAAAAGAACGTATCCAGTTTGGCAAACCTATTGGTGCATTTCAATTAACGCAAAAGAAATTGGCTGAAATGATCACAGAGATCACCAAAGCTCAATTATTAACCTGGAGATTAGGCGTTTTGAAAAATGAGAACCGTGCTACACCGGCACAAATTTCGATGAGTAAACGTAACAATGTGAACATGGCATTACAAATTGCCCGTGAAGCACGCCAAATACATGGCGGAATGGGTATTACAGGCGAATTCCCGATCATGCGCCACATGATGAATTTAGAATCTGTTATAACATACGAAGGAACACATGATATCCATTTATTGATCACAGGTATGGATGTAACAGGTTTTAACGCGTTTGAATAATTATTGAATCATAATATAAAAAGTAAAGGGCAACCATATTTTGGTTGCCCTTTGCTTTTTAACAAATTTAAACAGAAAAATAATTATCCAACCATAACAAATCTTAAAGTAAACCGTTCCTGCTTTTGAAAAATTCATATTAAAAATTGTTTTATCTTTGTTATGCATTTAATTACCCCTAGAATTAATGGATTTTAAAACCGGGAAATTGCTCGAACAAATTGAATACCCGAGCGATCTAAGAAAATTTAAATTAGAAGATCTTCCACAAATAAGTGATGAACTCCGTCAGTTTATTATTGATATAGTTTCCAAAAAAGGAGGCCACTTTGGCGCTAGTCTTGGTGTAGTGGAGCTAACCGTTGCTTTACATTACGTTTTCAACACCCCATATGACCAATTAGTATGGGATGTCGGACATCAGGCATATGGACATAAAATATTAACCGGTCGCAGAAAAACTTTCCATACAAATCGTATTTACAAAGGCATCAGCGGGTTTCCGAAACGTTCGGAAAGCGAATATGATGCATTTGGTGTTGGTCACTCTTCTACTTCTATTGGTGCTGCATTAGGTATGGCAGTAGCTTCGGCTTACAAAGGCGAAAAAGAACGTCAGCACATTGCGGTAATTGGCGATGGTTCCATGACTGCCGGACAAGCATTTGAAGCAATGAATCATGCAGGAATAACCAATTCGAATTTATTGGTGATCTTGAATGATAATTGCATGAGTATCGACCCGAATGTAGGCGCACTCCGGGAATATTTAACCGATATCACCACCTCCCATACTTATAATCGTGTAAAGGATGAAGTCTGGAACCTGCTAGGTAAAATAAGTAAGTTCGGACCAAACGCTCAGGATATCGTTTCAAAAATTGAAAACGGAATCAAATCTTCTTTACTAAAACAAAGTAATTTATTTGAATCATTAAAATTTCGCTATTTCGGACCGGTTGACGGCCATGATGTGGATCGGTTAGCAAAGGTGTTACAAGATCTAAAAGGTATTCCCGGACCAAAAATTTTACATATTTTAACTCAAAAAGGAAAAGGATATAAATTTTCGGAACAGGGAAATCAAACCACCTGGCACGCTCCCGGATTATTTAATAAAGACACCGGTGAAATAATAAAAATAGTTAAAGAAGGACCTCAGCCACCTAAATATCAGGATGTATTTGGCTACACAATCGTAGAATTAGCTGAAAAAAATTCGAAAATAATAGGAGTTACTCCTGCCATGTTGAGTGGCTCCTCACTAAACATTATGATGAAAGCTATGCCCAACCGCACATTTGATGTTGGCATTGCTGAACAACACGCAGTTACCTTTTCAGCAGGATTAGCAACCCAAGGACTAATTCCCTTCTGTAATATTTATTCATCATTTATGCAACGCGCCTACGACCAAGTGATACACGATGTTGCATTACAAAACTTACCCGTTGTTTTTTGTTTGGACAGAGGAGGGATTGCAGGAGCTGACGGACCTACGCACCATGGCGCTTTTGACCTGGCATACTTCCGTTGTATTCCAAATATGATCGTTTCTGCTCCAATGAATGAAGAAGAATTACGAAACTTAATGTTTACAGCTCAATTACCGGAAACCAATGCTCCTTTCTCCATTCGTTATCCCCGGGGAAATGGTGTAATGACCGATTGGAAAAAACCATTTCAAAAAATTACAATTGGCAAAGGCAGAAGAATTCAAACCGGTGACGACATTGCTATTTTAAGTATCGGACCGGTAGGAAATAATGTGGTAGAAGCCAGCAAACAACTGCAGGAAAAAGGAATGAAAGCCGCACATTATGATATGCGCTTTGTTAAACCAATTGATGAAGAGTTGTTACATGAAGTGTTTTCAAAACATACTAAAATAATTACTGTTGAAGATGGTTGTATCATGGGTGGAATGGGGAGTGCAGTTATTGAATTTATGTCTGATCATAATTATTCGGCACATATAAAACGTTTGGGTATTCCCGATAGATTTATTGAACATGGTGAACAAGCTGAACTTTATATTGAATGTGCTTTTGATACCCAAAGTATCATTCAAACTGCCGTGCTAATGGTTGGGGTAAAAAAGAATACAATGGTAGGATAACCTTCCGGCCTGATAATTTTTTTAATTTTTCTTTTATTTCCGGTTACAAGTAAACAGCAATCATTAATTGTTGTCAAAATAATTTATTCAAATTTGAAATTTATAAATTAATATACTTGTTTTGAACAAGTAATATGTACTATATTTGGCTGTAAATTAAAAAAACATATACCATGAATCTTAAAGTAATATCCCAATACGCTTCATGTATTGCTATATCAATAGCACTTGCTGCATGTGGCTCAACCAGTACCGATAGCGAAAACATTTCCGCTGATAACACTGCAAACACTGTTACTGCAGAAAAAGAAAGCAAGGCTCAAAACGTATTTAATTCAATACCCGGCCCGGTTGAAGCAACAAAAATATTAAAAGACGCTGGAGCAAAATACAATCCAAAATATTTAAATCCAATTGAAAATGTATCTAAATATTCTACTGTAACAGCAAGGGCTCTTAACCTTGGGGTATATAGCGCTGACTTAAGCTTTACAAGTGTTTTTGACAAAACACAAGAATCAATGTTATATTTAAAGTGCACCAATAATTTGGCTACAGGCTTAGGAATAAGTGGTGCATTTGATGAAAACACCTCATCCCGTATTGATGCAAATATGGAAAACAGGGACTCTCTACTTAAAATCATTTCCGATTCATATTGGATCTCTGACTCCTATCTAAGAAATAACGGACAAGCAGGAGTTTCGGCTCTATTAGTTGCCGGTGGATGGATGGAAGGATTATACATTGCAACACAAATTGCAAATGATACAAAAAATGAAATGCTGATTTCAAATATTGGTGACCAGAAAGTATCACTCGATAACCTGGTAGCGCTATTGGAAATTTACAAAGATAATGCCGGTGTAAATGATATGTACAACAATTTACTTGGATTAAAAAAGATCTATGATGCTCTTCCCGCTGAAGCAGAAACAGCTGATACCACAAAAAGCACTGAAAAAAATTCTGTTAAATTAAGTCCTGAACAACTTAAACTTATTACTGACAAAGTATCTGAGATCAGAAAAAAAATGATCCAATAAGAAATTTAAAATATTTGAATAAAAAAAATACCGCTGAAAAATTCAGCGGTATTTTTTTTATTCGAGTACTATTTCCAATTGAAATATAAAACCAATTATAAATATATTTTGGTCCAATAAATTCCTGGGCACAGTCTTCGACAAACTCTGACGGACTTCACACATTGGACCATTTTGGTAATGGTGCAAAAAATAGTTGGTGTTTTTGTAAAAAATAACTCTTATTATAGTCCCGAAAATCAAACGAGGACATTGGCTCTGCTGG